>Ga0207715_100042_pt1 | contig 140839 bp, 146 predicted proteins | sample A23M3SouthBayCA_FD_187732 | JGI IMG/M metagenome (GOLD analysis project Ga0207715, IMG submission 187732) | Aerobic enrichment media from Eden Landing Ponds, California, USA - A23 M3 (SPAdes) | ecosystem: Environmental > Aquatic > Marine > Unclassified | place: USA: Emeryville, California... | reverse complement strand
GCCCGCGTCGCGCCAGGGGATCGCGCCGGTGGTCCGAAGCGGGCCGATAGCCGGTGTGGGGCGAGCGCCGTCGTCGTCGGTGTGTCGGGACATGAGTCGATGTCGGGTGCAGTCAATCCGCGCGGGTGGGACGGTCGGTTCCGCGGCGGGCGAGGACGGTCGACAGGCGGTCGGCGGGGCCGACTTCGAACGCGGAGACGCCGTCGAGGGCGTCCAGGCCGGCGCGGAACGTCTCGAAGTCGGCGTAGCGGGCGTAGGCGTCGTCGAGGTCGCCCAGGCCGCCCGTCTCGTAGAGGGCCGTCGGCGTGACGAACACGAGGACGGGACCGCCCGCCTGGCTGGCGACGCGGGCCGCCTCACGGAGTTCGGCGCGCCGGGAGTCGTCGGCGACGACCATCGTCCACGGCGCGCCGGCCAGTCGCGAGGTGACGAGTTCAACGGCCGAGAACAATGGGCGGTCGGCGATGTCGCGGACGACCGTATTGGGCTGGTCGAGAAACGGTCCGAGTTCGCGGGCCATCGGGGAGTCGTCGGTCCGGAGCCGGGCGGCGATCGTGCGGGTGCGCGCCGGGTCCGCGGCGGGGCCACGCGTCTCGATGCGACGGCGGGCGGCGCCGGTGGTCGTCGCGGATTTGGAGGCGGAAGCGAGGACAGTTTCAATACCCAGCAGGTGACGGCGGACGCGCTCGTAGTGGTCGACGTTCGCGCGAGGTTCGAACAGGCCGGTGAGCCCGTAGTCGCTGACGGTGTAACAGCCCAGCGGGTCCGAGGCGTCACGAGCGTTGCCGACGATGCCGAGCGCGAGTTCGCGGGCGAAGTCGAGTTTGGTCGCACCCGCGGGACCGTCGTGCATGCCCGCGCGGTGGTCGACAAACAGGACCGTTTCGCGTTCACTCTGGGCCGTGAACTCACGAACGTGCGTTTCGTTCAGCCGGGCGGTGGACTTCCAGTCGATCTGGCGGACGGCGTCGCCGGGAACGTACTCGCGGACGCCCGCGGGTTCGAGTCCCTGGCCCGTGCGGTCGGACTCGTGTTCGCCGTAGCCCACCGTGACCGGGTCGCCGCCCGCGCCGACGTGGATCTCTCCTGTGGAGGGTGCTTCGACGGTGATCGAGGGGGTCGAGCCGCGCGTGAATCGCTGTTCGAACAGGCCGAGCCCGTCGCGGACTGTCACCATCGGCGCGTCGAACGTGTACGTGCCCGCGACCGGCCACGTGACTTCGGTTGTCCAGGTGACTTCGTCTTCGCCGGGGTCGAGCGAGAGCGGGGCGATCGCGGTGTCAGCTGCCGGTGGCGGGGAGGCTTCGACCGCGAGGTGGACAGGGAGCGGGGTGTCGGTGTTCGCGGTGAGTGTGAGGTACGTATCGCCGTCAGTCGCGACCACGTCGGTCGAGAGGCGCTGGGTGACAGAGAGGTGGTCAGTGGTCCACGCGACGGACCGGGCGAAGGCGTACTGTCGCGCGAGGAGCCAGGCGGCGACGCCAGCCACGCCGACGAGCGGGAGCGGGCGCTCGAGGACGACGGCCCAGCCGGTGAGGACGACCGGGATGGCGGCGAGCGACCAGAACCTGGCTGTGGCTCGCATTGGTCTAGCTCGTGCGGTTACACAGTTTAGTCTTGATATTGCCGCCGCGAGCGAGTCAATAAGTGACGAGGACGCCGACGTCACCCTTCGAACGGGGCACGTCCGGTCTCGTCCCGCCGGGCCGGCGGTTTCGCATCAGCAGTCGTTCACCCGTTCGAGCGCCTCCATTCCAGCGTCGCGTCGGCGGGTGGCTGTCCCCCGATCGCCGTTGCGCCCCGCCTCGCTGGCGTCGACGAATCTGTCGACCGCAGTCCGGAGGTGGGTGACCCGACAGCGTGCACGGTCGAACTCGGTGGCGGACACACTCTCGGCGGCGTCGTGACCCTCCGTGAAGGTCTGCTCGGCGGTCGCAAGCATCTCGTCGGCCGCCTCGAAGCGGTCGCTGGCCGCCTCGAACTGCCGGGTCTGCAGATAGTCACGGCCGCTGGCGATCTGCTGGCGTCCGGTGAGGAGCGTCACGTATCCGTCGTTCAGTGTTGCCAGCGCCCGGGCCCGCCGGAGCGCACGATCGAACGCACCGGTAAAGAGGTCGTCCGCGTCCGCCTGCGCCCCTGCCCCGAACGTGGTCTCGGCCGCTCGGCTCGTCTCTCCGGCCCGCTCGAACGCCGCGGTCGCCTCGTCGTAGTTTCCCTCGCGGAATGCCGTTTCACCCGCTGTCAACTGGTCACGTGCGTCGAGCAGTTGCAGATAGCCATCCACGAGTGACCCTGTCGCGCTCACCCGGGTGCTCGCCGTCTCGAACTCCGGGGCGAAGACCGCGCCAGCCGCTTCCCGTCCGGTCGCGAACGTCTTGTTCGCCGCCGCGGCGTCCTCGCTCGCTCCGCGGAGTCCCTCCCGCGCGGCGTCGAACTCGTCGGATTCGATCCGGGCAGCTGCGGTCTCGATGCCGGCGTGCGCGTCGAGCAGCTTCCCGTACCCGGTGGCGAGCGCATCGAGCGTTCGGGCGCGAGCGCGCGCCGTCTCGAACTCCGCGGTAGCGTCGTCGGGGAACGTCGCGGCACCGTCTTCGAATCGCGTCAGCGCCGTCGCGGCCCGGTCGCTGGCGTCGACGAGAGCGGTGCGCGCGCCACTGTCGTCGCCGTCCGCGAGCGTGGTCTCCGCGGCGACCACCCGGTCCCGTCCGTCGAGAAGCGCCACGTAGCCGGCGGCCAGGTCCGCGAGCGCCCGACTCCGTGCTCCGCCGTCCGTGAGGTCGGGGACGACCGCCTCGGCCGCACGTTCGACCGCATCCATGAACGCCGTTGCCGAGGCCGTGAACGCCTCACGTGCCGTCGTGAACGACTGCCGCGTCCCGTCGAACTGTGCGTCGTCGATCCGACTCTCGGCAGTCCGAAGGGCGTCGACGCCTGCGACCTGTCTGTCGTACCCGACCGCGAGGCCGTCGACGCCCGTGACGTACCCGGCCAGCGTGGCCAGACCGTCACGCATCCCCTCGTACTGTGCATCGAGTTCGCGAAGGCGGTCACCGTCGGCTGTCTCGAGGGCGGTCGCAGCCGTGTCGTGTGCCTCGACGGCGGTCGAACTGGCCGTTCGCGCGGCCTCGAGCGTCGCCGCCGCGTCCGTGTCGACCGGGTGGTCCCGAATAGTCTCGCGGGCGGTGGTCAGTCGGTCACTGGCGGCCACGAGGCTGTCGACGGCGGTGACCGTTCCCGCCATCGCGTCCGCATACGACCGGACGGCCGCGACGTCGCCGGTCACACGGTCGTCGCTCGCGCTCGTTTCGGCAGCGTGAATCGCGTTACGAGCGCGCTCGAGTCGGGCCCGTGGACCGGCGGCATCGAAGGTCGCTTCGCGGGGATTCCCGCGCTGGAACGCGGCGACCTCCAGTGCGACGGTGTTGAGTTGCCCGACCGCGATCGAGAGGGAGTCCCGCGCGTCGGGTTGGTAGTCGGTTTCGACAGGCTCCGGTCGGTCCTGGAGTGCGGTACAGCCCGTAATACCGGCAGTTATCGCGAGTCCGACAGCCCGGAGGAACCTTCGCCGACCCATATCGTGGTTGAACAACCGCCAAGGGTTAATTTTCACCGGCCGGAGTATCATTTCCGAGAACGTCCGAGTCAAACTTTTGCCGTCTCGGTACGCAGTTCGGACAGATGGCACGGGAGGACAGTGCGGCGGACGCTCCGTCCGGGGAAACCGGCGAGAAGGAGGGGAGCGGGAGTGACGAATCCGGGAGTGACGGGGGGACGGGCGACCGTCCGGTGCCGGCGCGCGTCCGGGAGTGGTCGGGGCGCCGGCTGGCACAGGTCGGCGGCTGGTCACGCCGGCAGCGACTCGTCCGGGGTGGCGGGACCGCCGCTTTCGTCGCGCTCGTCGTGTTGGTGGCGATACTTCCCGCGAGCGTGCTCGGACTCGTCGTCAACGACACGGCGACGTTCTCGGCCGCCCCGGCCGCGCCCGACGCCGCGACCGTCGCGGAAACGGGCTACGAACTCCAGTCCTCGGAGGTGGTCACGGTCGAGCGCGAGGTCAGTGTAGCCGGGCAGGTCCGGACGATCGCCGTTCGGAATCACCAGCGAGTCTACGAGCACCACGTCACTGTCGGGAACGAGAACTACACGAAAGGCGTGTTCGCAGTCGTATCGACGCCAGCCGTGCGCATCGCGGGGGCCGCACGCAATCCGGTTGCGGACGCGTCGCATCGGGAGATACTCGAGCGGTTCGGCAGTCAGTTAACCGACAACGGCGGGAACCTGTCGTTCGAGCGTGCGGGTGACCGAGAAGGCGTCCTCGACCGTAAGCCAGTGCGCGTCTTGGAATTTCGAACGTCGGTGGCCGTCAGCGAGACGAAACGGCAGGTGGCCGTCTACGTGGGGCGTGTTCGTTCCGAGGACGACGTCGTCATCGTCGTGGGTGTACACCCGACGGCGTTCCCTGGGCAACGGGTGTCACTGTTCGAGTTGCTGTACGCCGTCAAACACCCTCGATCCGGGTCGAGATAGCGATCGCTGGCGATGTGAGTATCAGGTATCACGCTCACGTCGCTCACACAGAGTATGCTCTCTCGACAGTGAGTGACTCAGAAACGGAGCACAGGCGGCCGACTTCACAAACGTTCGGGTCGGGAACGTCACCCGGAAAAGCGTCAGGGATAACACCCAGCGATCGGTCACGGCCGGTGTGACGAGTTACAGACCCCACTCTTTCGAGGACTTCGAGGAAGGACAGAAGTTCGAGACGCCGGGCAGGACGCTCTCCCAGGCATTCGTCGACCAATACGCAATGGTCTCGGGTGACTGGGCGGAGCACCACACGAACCAGGAGTACGCGGAAGAGACGATTTACGGTGACCGGATCGCACACGGATTTCTCGTCTTCTCCGTCGGAACCGGACTCCTGTATCAGACCGGCGTCTTCTCCCGGACGCTCACCGCGGTCACCGAAGTATCTGTCAAGTTCCCGAACGCGACCTACGTCGGGGACACGATCTCCGGAGAGTTCGAAATCACACACACGAGTTCGGACGCCCCGTTCGACAGCGTCGGGACAGTCGGGATCACGGGCGAAATGACGAATCAAAACGGTGCGCTGGTCTGTCTCACCGAGGCGGAGTTCCTCGTCGAGCGTGAGTGACCACGATCCCCGGCGGTTCCGGTCGCTACCGACCGTTGGGCCCGGAACCGCAGTCGGTTCGCTGACTCGCCGTCGAACACGACACGATCAGTTATATTTTATGTCACTAGATTCCATATCACTGTTCTATACTGCAGTTTCTAAGTAATGGAATTCGGGTATTTCAGGTGTGGTTTCGGACGAACATACAGACAGTGACGCATCGTCTTCTCGGGTGGGGATCGATCCGTCCCGACGTCAGTTGTTGACAGCCCTCGGAGCAGCGTGTCTCCCGGGTGTGGCCGGGTGTTCCGGCCAGTCGTCCCCGTCCGACGAGACACCGACCCCATCGCCGACGAACACGCCGACGCAGTCCCCTAGCGAAACGACCCAGTCGCCGACTGAAACGAGTATGTCCACGAGTACACCGACCCAGACTCCGTCAGAACAGTCCGGTCAGGAAATCGATCCACGCTTCGGTTACATCGGGACGGACGCCGAGTCACCGTCCGTTGAGCCCGACCACACGGTCGACCTGCTGATCAGACCCCGGGAAAACAATCCGATCCCGGAGTTCTACTTCGAGCCGACCGGGCTCGCCGTCGACGTCGGTGACACGGTCCAGTTCAACATCGCAACCCCGCATCACAACGTCAACGCCTATCACCCGGCGTTCGGCTACACCCAGCGCGTGCCGGACGACGTCCCACCGTTCTCCTCGCCCGTCCTCGCAGCCGGCGACTACTGGCTCTACACCTTCCAGCAGGAGGGCGTCCACGACATCATGTGTGCGCCCCACGAGCTCTTCGGGATGGTCGGGCGGGTCGTCGTCGGCGCTCCCTCGGGCCCCGGCTCGAACCCCGTCGGCGAGGCGCCCGCACCGAGCGAACAGTCACGACCGCCCGAGTTCACTGCGGCGCTCGTGTTGAGCGACCCCGCGATGGCACCCCAGAACATCGCCGAAGCAGGGTCGGTGAGCTGGAGCGACCTCCCCGCCGAGAGCAAGCGCCCGATGCTCAGGCCCGTCGAAGGCGGCGAGTAACGCGTCGCCTGCACGCGCGGCGATACGACCTCGAGCGTCCAGTGACCCGCGCTCACTCGGGCTGGTCGTCGAGACTGCTATCACTATCGAGGACGCCCCGGAGTCGTGCGGTAAACGTCAGGAGTTCGGAGACGTCGTCTTCGATCTCGGAGACTCTACCTTCGATGTCGGATGGGGGAAGTCGCTCGTTCAGGCGTTCGACGTCCGTCGAGAGGTCGTCGACGTCCGCTCTCATAGCAGTTACCGCGTCGGAGACCGACGCCACCGCAGACCGCGTCTCCCGGAGGTCGTCACGGAGCGCCTCCGTCTCGCCTTCTCGTTCGGTAACGGTCGATTCGAGCGATTCCAAGTCGCTCTCGACCGAATCGAGGCGCTCCCCGAAAGAGTCGATCACCGCGCGACCCGACCCGTGCTCGTCCAGGAACTCCTCCAGCGCATCCGAATATGCCCGAATATCTGCGAAGTCGCGCTGGATCCGGGCGATCCGGGCGTCTACACTGGTACTGTGGGTCGTACCGAATCGCTGTTCGAGATAGTCGAGTTCCGCCTCCGAAACGCGCCCGGACTGAAGTTCTGCAACCAGTTGCGCAGCCACCGACTCTCCGCGTCCCCGATCGTCGGTCCCGGTCGGTTCGGATGCTTCGATACCTGCGGCGTCGGCCTCCGTCGATCCGTCCGCCCGGAGGTCCTCCGTTGTCTCAGTACCGTCGGCACCCGCAGACTGACCGCTCCTCGCCGTCGTGGCTCCACGGACCGGTGTGTGACGTGCCGGCTCGACTGTGAACTCCGCGGGTGATCCCGCTAACTGTTCGATCTCACCCGGGGCCTGGGGTCGCAGCGCGCAGACGACCTCGCGGTCGGTGCGGGGTTCGAGGTCAACGTCGAACGCGATCCTCGCGTCCGTAACGTCCCACTCGTTCGGTTCGGCGCCACGGTGTGTGTCGACGTGGTCCGGTTCGAGCGAGTCCCGTGCCGATTCGACGACGTGGACGGACACGTCCGTTTCGCGTTCGGACGTGAACTCGTAGACGACCGACGGCGAGTCGTACTGGTCCCTCTCGACGTGTTTGACGAGTTGTACACCCTCCCTGAATTCCCTCGTTATAGCTTGCATCGTTCGATCGTCGGTGGGTACAGCACCGCTGCGGGTCTGTTGCGAGTCACCACCCCGCTGTCTCCGGATCCTGGCGTTCGGCTGGGCCGGTCGGTCGGCGGTCTATCTGTCGGTCTATCGGTTCCCGTTCCACCCGGAGGACGTCCGCAACGTCCATCTGTGTACCACGTTTGTTACGTTTCACTGCCAATAAAAGCCCCCAGCGACTTCGCTCTGTGAATAAACGGGCGGTTGCGCCGGTCGACAGCCGGGGGCCGAGGGGCTGGCGCGGAACCACAGCAGGTTCGCGTAGCCCCTCAGAACGAACAGACAGGTGTCGTAGATGACGAAACAGAGGGCGAGCGCCTCGAACCATCGACTGCCGAGACGGTCCGCGTCCAGTCGTCGCTGTCTGTCTCGGATCCCGGGTAGGAGAGCGAGGAAGACCGCAAAAACGGACACAGCGACCGTCGGCAAGCCATAGCGGGCCCAGGTAATGTTCCCGAGCACGAACCCGGCCTGGCCAGTCAACTCGCCGACTTCCCAGGCGAGTCGAGGGTAGCCGAATCCGAAGACCGTCCCGGAGACAATCGGGAAGAGCGAGCCGTCCAGATCCCGCCGGAGGACCTGGCGCGCGGCCGCACGGAACGTCGGTCCGGTGCCGTCGCCCGTCCGGGCCCACTCGTAGGCGGCGAGGCCGAGCGCCGATCCGAGCAGTCCCCCGAACGTTGCGAGTCCAGTGATCGGATGGACAGGCGTCGGCGAGACGAACGAGTAGAGAGCGAGAACAGTGAGGGCGAACAGTATCAGCCCACCAGAGCGGTGCTGGCGGTTCGGTCACGGTCCCGGTTCCTGTCGCTCGTGACTGCCAGTAACGAGACGTACCTTCGGGAGTTATCCGTGACCGTCTCGACGCCGGCGGGACTCTGTCGTTCGAGCGCGGGTGAGAAGCCGGCGGCGATCGACGGGCAGCCGGCGAGCGTCTCGGCGTTCCGGACGTCCGTGACTGTCGGCGAGACGAAACGGAATGTGGCGGTCTCCGTCGGACGCGTTCGGTCTGAGGGGACATCGCGATCGTCGTCGGGGTGCATCCGAGGGCGTTCCCCGGTCAGCGTGTGTCGCTGTTCGAGTCGCTGTACGCGGTCGACGATCCGGTGTGAGACGTGCTGGAACGAGGGTTTATAGAGCGATTACTAATCTTCCAGGGGGGCGAAACCGTGGTGTGGGTGGGAAGTGAGTGGGATGGGGAGTCGATTCCACGGTTTCGATCTGGCAATCGGATCCGTCGAGTGGATCAGACCACCCGCCACACCAGCACCGGGGCAGGCTACGGATGGTGCAGGGGTGGCATCGGGAGCATCCTACCGATGTGATAAAAATCTCCCGATAGGTTTAGCTGATGCGATCTGGAAATACACATATATTGTTATTATATCGAGTCTCGCGACCAAGACTGCCCTCGCCCGAACGCTTTTGCCGCTGCTGGTCGCGGGAACGGGCGATGAGCGATGGGACGCAGGGACGGTGCAGGTACGAGTTCGACCCGGACGCGTGGGAGAGAGAACACGACGCCTCCAGTTCTATCGATTCGGACGCCGACGCAGACATCCTCGAGCAGGGTGTGTGGCGCTGTCCACACGATGCTGTCGAGGATTACGACCGGTGTCTCTTCCATCTCGATCCCGACGAGCGGCCTGCCGACGCCGACGCCGCGTCGGCCTTCGTCGAGGTAGTCGACGGCGAGCGTGATGCACCGCCGCAGTTCGTCGGGGGACTGTTCCCCGAGTTCGATCTGGCGATCGACCGCATCACGCTGGACGGTCGCCTCGTTCTCCGGCACGTACGGGTCGGGTCGCTCGACTGGACGGGGACTGTCATCGAGGGAGAAGTGGATGCCGGTCGCGGCGAATTCCGGGCCGACGCCGATTTCGAGCGGGTCCACTTCGGGGACGCCGTCGATTTCTGGGCGGCCGAGTTCGGGGGAGACGCCGACTTCGGATCGACCGAGTTCGGGGACGATGGCAACTTCAGGTACGCCGAGGTGGGAGGCGACGCCAACTTCTGGGGAGCCACGTTCGAGAGTGAGGCCAGGTTCGAGAGCGCCGGAGTCGGGGGGGAACGCCACCTTCAGTGGCACCGGGTTCGGGGGTCGGGCTGATTTCAGTTACGTCAGTTTCGGGGGCGACGCGACTTTCAGCAGTGCCGAGTTCGAGGGCGAGGCGTACTGTTACAGCGGTGCCTTCGAGCGCGAGACCGACTTCAGTGGCGCCGAGTTCGGGGCCGATGCAACCTTCAGTAGTACCGAATTCGGCGGTGGGGTCGACTTTTCGAACGTCGAGTTCGGGGCCGAGACCGATCTCCGGGATACCGAGTTCGGTGGTGCGGTCACGTTCTCGGAGGCCGCGTTCCGGGGCGAGACCGACTTCAAAATCACCGAATTCGGGGCGGAGGCCGACTTCTCCGGGAGCGTGTTCGAGGACGAGGTGGGTTTCAACTTCGCCGAGTTCGGGAACGACACCGACTTCCGGAACGCCGAGTTCGAGGCCGAAGCACACTTCCGGAACGCCGAGTTCGAGGCCGAAGCACACTTCCGGAACGCCGAGTTCGAGGCGAAGGCTCGCTTTCGAAACTCCGCGTTCGTTGGGCCCGCGGGGTTCGGCCGGTTTCACGGTCCAGCGATTTTCGACCACGCGACGTTCCAGATGAAACCCGTCTTCGCCATCGAGACCACGGAATCGGGCGAGACCCGGACCGTTTCCTTCGACGAACGAGCGTCGTTCCGAAATGCGACGTTCCAGGATGGCTGTGCCCTCCCCGGGCTCTCCGGGGGTGGGCCTATCGACTTCGCCGGCGCTGAACTGCCCCGGTCGAACCTCCGCCACGCGGATCTCTCGGGCGCGGACTTCGAGGACGCGAACCTCTCGCGTTCGGCCCTCTACGGTGCTGATATGCCGAACGCGCGGCTCCACGGCGCGATACTTTCCGACGTCCGTATCAGCGACGCCACCGACTTCGGAGTCGAGAGGCGGACGGGTCTGTTGCCATTCGCCAGCCCCTCTCCCGACGTGGTCTACGACCCGCGCTCCGAACCAGTCGCCGATACCGACGATGCCGACGTGAGCAACTACACTCGTGCTGCCGCTGTCTACGCGAACGTCGAGTCACTCGCCCACGACAACGCGGCTTCGAAACTCGCCAGCACCTGCTACACCTGGAGCAAGGACATGCAGCGCAAGCGCTACTACAGCGGCCAGGGCGAGGGGAACCACCCCGAGTACCGCTCCTGGTTCAGGTCGGCGGTCGCCAACGTGGTGGTGCGCTACGGCGAGAGCCCCTACCGGGTGGTGTCGCTCGCCGGTGTTGTCGTCCTCCTCTGTGGGCTGCTGTACTGGCGGCTGGACCTGGTGGCCAGGACCGAGGGGATTGGCGGCCCCTCGCTGGTCGACGCACTGTATTTCAGCACCCTCACGTTCACCACACTGGGTCTGGGTGACTTCCAGCCCGTGAACGACTTCGGTCGGGCGCTGGCAATCTTCGAGACGTCGGCAGGCGTCGTCCTGCTCGCCCTGCTCGTGTTCGTCTTCGGACGTCGTGCAACGCGGTGACCGTCGTCCCCACGCATACAGCGACCCACTTGGATACTGCGGCCTTCGCGCCTGTCCTGTAGTCGTTCAGCCGATCTGGCAACGATGGCCTCTATCGGATCTCTCGTACCTCGAAGAACCGTACGACCCGAAACCGGTCTCAGGTCACTCGTAATCGGCGGCGACCTGTTGGGGCGCTTCGCCGGCATCGACGACCCGTTTGGCGAGGTGGTGGACGCCGATCCGTCGGCCCTCGATACGGGGCCCACCGCCGAGGACGTCCGGCGTCGATACGATCTCGGCCAGACGAACCCCTGGTCGCGTTCTCGTTCGAGTCTTTGGCCGTGGACTGTACTCGCTGCGCTCGTGCCGTTCACCGTGAGGCGGAAGTCACGGTATTGCGGTTGCCGTGTCGCCAGCCTCCGGGTCGAACGGGAGGGTGATGACGAGTTCGTCGAACCAGACGACCGGGCGCTTACAGAAACGCAAGGCGGATGCCCACGAGTTCGCTCGTGGCATGAAGCCAACAACTGGGAATCAGTCCACAGTCCCACGCTTGCCTGCAATCCCAATGTTTACAGGATACTAATCCGACATGTTTCGTGTGAGCGAGCGGCCACGACGCACGAACGAGTACACTGCCGACCCCACGAGCGAGCGGTATCGCCAGTGCCTGTTCGAGTGGCTGGCCGCCCACGCTCCGCTGTGGAATCAACTCACCTACCGCCGCCGCCAGGAATACTTCGCCGAAGACGGCGACGTCTGGGACGCCGAGTACGCCGACCTCTACGACGAGTATGCACCCATCCTCGGCAAGGCCGCCTGCCAGCAACTCGCCCGCAAAAATAGCGAGGCATGGTGAAGTCACTTCCGCCTGCTCGGTCAGTACTACGACGACACTGACCCCACAATCACGGACAAACCCAGTCCCCCTGGATACTGGGGCACCCGTGAGGAGGGCTACGAGTTGCACGGACTCGTCCGTAACGACCTCTACGAACTCGACTTGGACGAGGACGGGAGTACCCTCAAGTTCGGCGTCGGTGACGTCCTCGAAGAGAAATACGACTTCGCGTACCAGGAACGGATCACTCTGGACGTCCGCGGCAACCCTCACTGGGAGGGTGAGGATGCGCGGTTGGAACTCGTCTACGACGAGGCTGCCGACGTGCTTCGTGTCACCCATCCAGTTCGCATTCGGCCAGACCACGTGCAAGAACAGCGACTGGATGGCTTCACTCACACACTCGATCCCGAGAACACGACGCACGCAGCGGCCACCGACGTGGGCGCGAACAACACCCTCGCCATCGTTACCGAGCAGGGCGATACCGCTGTGTATCACGCTCGCCCGGAGTTCGAACGGTTCCAGACCCTCTCAGACCGAATCGCGGCATTGCAATCGGAACTTCCCGACGACCAGTATACGAGTACACGGATTCAGCGCCTCTACGACGAACGTGGGGAGAAACGTGACCACAGTCGCGACGCGGCGGTGAAACACGCCGCGGAGTGGCTGCTCGCTCGTAACGTCGACACCGTCTACGTCGGCGACCTGACCGACGTACTGGAGACGCACTGGTCGGCAACGATTAATACGAAGACTCACGCGTTCTGGTCGCACCGACAGCTCCTCGACCGCCTGGAACTGACGTTCGGCGACGTCGGAATCATCGTCAAGGAGGTGAGTGAGGCAGGGTCGAGTAGCGAGTGTCCCGACTGCGGGAGCGACGATATCTCGCGAGATGGTGACTCGTTCCGGTGTCAGGACTGTGCGCTGGACGCCCACAGCGACATAGTGGGAGCGTGGAACCTGCTGCAGAATGAGATCGGGCCGATGGCGCGGCCCGCCGCCCTCTCGGCTGGACGCCAGAGGGACGCACCCAGTGATGGGGCGTACTGGGAGTGGAACGGACACGACTGGCTACCCGCGCGCTTCGGAAAACAGACCCGTCCACTCGACCAAACCAGTCTCGGCAAACCCGCAAGTTCACAGCCGGGGTAATCGACTGGCCGGATTGCCCACGGAGGAATCCCACGAGTTCACTCGTGTGGAGGACGTCAAGCTGGCCGTCTTCCTCGAAGAAGATGATACCCAGCTGGGCGAGTCGACTGAGTTCTCCGTGGACGTTCTTTACGTCTCGGTCAACAACCCGTGCAGTCTCGTTGATGCTGGATGGCTCTTCCCGGCGGATGGCCTCCATGAGATCGAGGACACGTGGCGTCAGTGTCTCCATCAGGTCGTCGTAGCTAGTGAACGAGAGCGTCGGGGTGGAATCCACCGCGTCGCCCCGTTCGAGCGCTTCGATCCCGTCGGTGACGTCGTCGTGGAGCTCACTGGACGACGTCACGGTCACGACGAGGGTTGATTCGGCTCGAAGCTGTTCGCGCTCCATCGGGTGTAGCGGCGGCGTGGTATCGTTCATAGTATCACCATGGTGTGATGGTCTCACTCGACCTCAAACTCGTACTTCGTCGTGGTTCTCGCGCAGGTCTACCGGACACCGAGGTAGCCAGCCGATTCTTCGGCGATTTTCTCCGTCGTCGCCTCGACGAGTCGCCCTTCTTCTGTTTCGATGTCGGCGTGACGAATCGACACCACAGTCCACGGGTTGACGTAGCTGTCTCGCGGGAGGTCGCCCGACGTGAAGTCGCTGTCTGTGAGCGGGATGGCGACCGCACGGCGGGTTGTCGTGACCGCCGCGTAGAGTGCTTCTTCGTCACTGAACGGGTGGGTGTCGTCGCTCACGCAAACGTACGGGCGGTAGTCGTTGTCGGCGAACAGGTCGGGCCCTTTCACGACAGTGCCTCGCTCGTACGCCATCGGTCACCCCTCGCCGTAGTAGTCGTCGGTCGTCGAGGCTGAACTCGCCTGGGTCTGGGCAGCGTAGGAGGCCAGCCGGTCGTCTGCTGCGATCGCCCAGTACCGCCCACGGTGACGCACGAGGCTGCGCTCCTCCAGCCGCGACAGCGCGGCACCGACGCTCCCACGCTTGATGTCCGTCGCCTCGTGAATCTCCGTCTGCGTGAATGCCTGGTCGCTGTTCTCGGCGAGGAACTGGAGAATGCGATACGGGTGTGTCCCCTCCTGCAGGTCGAGGACGTCCGCGGCCTCCTCCTCGAACCGATCGATACTGATGGGCATGTGTAATAGAATGCAATAGACCGAAATAAACGTTCGGTGGTAACGGTTTGGATGGGATTCCCCCACGGCAAATACCTATAATATGAACAGGCCGAATGCCTCGGGGCTGAATGATCAGCGAAGTTTCTGGTTATCGAGAGGCCACTCAGACCGTGCTGGATTCACACGACTCACATAACACTCGCTTCGCTCGTGTCGTGTTCGTCGTATTTGTGTCGGAGGGCAGGATCGGGGTGCTCATGCTCTGCCGTGACCTGGCAGTCTCGGCGCCGCACTCGCTCGGTATCGTGGCACTCTCGACAGCCGCTGCGAGGGCTGCGAGCGTGCTCGCAGGCCGAACGTGGCCGGCACCTACTACCTAACGCGAGCGAAGCGAGCGTTATTTACAACCAGCGCGGGAGACGCCCAGACATGCAAGGCGTCGTACTGGCCGCAGGAGAGGGGATGCGCCTCCGGCCGCTCACGGAGGACAAACCCAAGGGGATGGTCGAGGTCGCGGGCAAGCCCATCCTCACGCACTGTTTCGAGCAGCTCGTCGACCTGGGGGCCGAGGAACTCCTCGTCGTCGTCGGCTACGAGAAACAGGTCATCATCGAGCACTACGAGGACGAGTTCGAGGGTGTGCCGATCACCTACACCCACCAGCGCGAACAGCAGGGCCTCGCCCACGCGCTGTTGACCGTCGAAGAGCACGTCGACGACGACTTCATGCTCATGCTCGGGGACAACATCTTCCAGGCGAATCTGGCCGACGTCGTCAGTCGGCAGCGCGAGTCCCGTGCCGACGCGGCGTTTCTCGTCGAGGAAGTGCCCTGGGAAGAGGCGAGCCGGTATGGGGTGTGTGATACGAACAAGTACGGCGAGATAACGGAGGTCGTCGAGAAGCCCGAGGACCCGCCGTCGAATCTGGTGATGACCGGCTTCTACACGTTTACGCCGGAGATTTTCCACGCGTGCTACCTGGTGCAGCCGTCGGATCGGGGCGAGTACGAGATCAGTGATGCGATCGACCTGTTGATCCACTCCGGGCGAACGATCGACGCTATCGGTATGGACGGCTGGCGGACCGATATCGGGTATCCCGAGGACCGGGACGCGGCGGAACGGCGGCTCGAAGGTGGCGAGATCGACGACGGAGCGGCCGAGGCGACCGACGCCGCGGCGGAGTGAGTTGCTCGATCGACGGAGACTCAAATTTCAACTGGCCACGCCAGCACCGCTATGCAACACAGCAGAAATCGGTGCGACCGAGATATCGCGGTTGAGACTGGTTCGGTTGCTCTCGGGCAACGGAGAACGCTTTTGCTCTGGAGGTAGTTGTCATCCAAAGGTTCATCCTCGCCCCGGCGTAATACGATCGTATGTCTGATACAGATACGCCCGACGGTGGGCCGGAGAAGACGAACATCAACATCCGGGTGACAGAGACGTTTCTCGAAGATATCGACGCGACCTGGCGAGAGGAAGGCTACAACAGCCGGAGCGAGTTCATCCGTGACTCGTTGCGCGACGCGGTTCGACACCCGGGTCTGACACGCGAGAGCTGGAAAGAGATCGCCGCTGTCGAGCACGCGCGTCGGACGGGCGACAGTGAGGCCTTCTCCCGCGAGGAGATCATCGGCGACGATGAGTGACGACTGGAGTTGGCAGTTCCGAAAGCCCGCGAGACGGAGCTACGAGGGCCTCGACGAGCACGCACAGGATCGCATCACCGACAAACTCGACGAAATCGTCCGTGACCAGTGACGGGACCCCGACGACTATCTCGAACCGCTGACTGGCGCTCCGTACTCCAGGCTCAGAATCGGTCAGTTCAGACTCGGAGCCGAGTGTGACCACGACGCGAACATTCTGGACGTTTACTCTATCGAACGGCGTGGCGGTGCATACAAAGCCGACGACGATTGACCGCCGTCAGCGTGACGTGATCGTCTGTTCGGTCACGCGACTGTCGAGCGGCGTTCCGGGTTCTCGGGTCGAGATTATTACGCCAGGGCGAGACAGTCCATACGATGGTCGATCTGAGACTCGTCATCGATTCGTTCGAGTTGACTGCGGCGTGGACCGACGGCAATCCCCGCACCCGAGACGCGATCGCCGAGGCGATCCCGCTATCCGGGAACGCCACGCGATGGGGAGACGAACTCTACTTCCGGACCGGGATCGACGTCCCCGCCGAGAATGCCCAGACGTCGGTTCCGGCTGGCGCAGTCGCCTACTGGCCCCAGGGGAACGCGCTGTGTCTGTTCTGGGGCCCAACGCCTGCCAGTGACGACGACGAGCCTCGGGCGGCCTCCCCGGTGAACGTCGTTGCCGAGATCGACGACACCGAACCGCTCACAGAACTCGACGGTGGCGCGAACGTCCGCATCGAAGACGCGTGACTGGCCTCCTCGGGTCGCAGGAACAACCTCTCGAAGATAGTCACCGAGCGCTACCGAAGAGCAGACAGACCGCCGTCACGATGAACACCTGTCCCGGTTCGACCTGTGTCATCGGCTCCGGAACGTGGGAGCGAGATTTCGACTAACACGTCCGGAAGAGAACGGGCTATGTGGGTCAGGGCACCGATCGTCGCTCACTCTATTCTCAGGGGAGAGTCGACGCGAGCCACACGACTGGCCGATGCGATGCGTTTTGTGAATATCACACCGGGATCGGCACCAGCGCTGTCGGGACCGATCGACGATGGCAAGTGCACTTTATTGCAATCGAGTCCCGATGCTGTAGTATGGAGTACACGACGCTGGGATCGACAGGGATGGACGTGAGCCGGATCTGTGTCGGCTGTGGGCGGTTTGGGCGGAACGACGACGCAAAACTCGACGACGAAGCCGCGTCGGCGTTCGTCGACCGAGCTGTCGAGCTGGGAATCAACTTCTTCGATACAGCCAACGTCTATTCGGACGGCGAGAGCGAGGAGATCCTCGGGGCCGCGCTCGAAGGCCACGATCGTGACGAGCTGGTCATCGCCACGAAGGTCCACGGCGAGATGGACGACGCGCCGAACAGGCGGGGGCTCTCACGGAAGGCCATCGAGCAGGAACTCGCCCACTCGCTGGATCGGTTGGGGATGGACACGGTCGACCTCTACCAGATCCATCGCTGGGACGACAGCACGCCCATCGACGAAACCTTGCGAGCACTGGACGACGCGGTACGGCGCAACCAGGTGCGCTACATCGGCGCTTCCTCGATGTGGGCCTACCAGTTCGCCGACGCCCTCCACACCAGCGACCGGCTGGGACTGGAGCGGTTCGTGACGATGCAGAACCACTACAACCTCGTCTATCGCGAGGAGGAACGCGAGATGCTACCGCTCTGTGAGGAGCAAGGTGTGGGGGTTATCCCCTGGAGTCCCCTGGCGCGGGGGTTTCTGGCACGACCGCTCGAAGCACTCGATCGTACGCCCCGAGGCAAGCGAGTGAGCGACTCTGACCGAGTCGAGAGTTACCGGACGAACGGCGGCGAGGAACTCAACGAGCGGGTTCAGGAACTCGCCGACGAGCACGGCGTCTCCATGGCCCAGATCGCACTCGCCTGGCTGCTTCACCAGCCCGTCGTCGACGCCCCGATCGTCGGGATGAGTTCGGTCGAGCAACTCGAAGACGTCGTCAAGGCAGTCGAACTCTCCCTGTCGGAATCGGATCTCTCGTACCTCGAAGAACCGTACGACCCGAAACCGGTCTCAGGTCACTCGTAGGTGCAACCAGCGATCCTGTCGTCCTCGCAGGGAGAGAGATTTTCCAGAGGCGACTATCTACCGGGGGCTCGAACTGGACGATGCGAGTGGGGACTGGCGAAGGTTTTACGTTCACATACACGATATACACTCGAATACATGCCTATTCAGTTCGACGAGTACACGGAGTCGGACGAGTTCGGGAACTGGCTTCGCCCGGGCTCGAACAGTTATATCATCCTCTCGTTTCTGGCAGAGCACCCGGAACAGGGGTTTACACCGACGGAGATACACGAAAGTATCGATATTCCGATGGGAAGTGTCGGTCCGACGCTCCAGCGTCTCGAAGAGCGCGGACTCGTCCGACACAAGGGTTCGTACTGGGCGATCGCACGGGACGACCGGCTCGCCGGCCTCACGTCGACGCTATCCACGTTGCAATCCATGGACGACCTCGACGACTGGGACGAGGTCGACTGGGACGCGGAGGCAGCGGATCAGGACGAGATGGAAGCGTGGCGAGAAGCCCGCCGAGAGTAAGGTGTCCCCGAACCATCTGCGGTGTGAGGTCGTCACTCATCCGTCGCTGTTCAATTCGTACGATCGCCCGTTCGTCGTCGTCAGTCACGATACGAGTCCGGCATACCCCGATCAACACGTCGCGCTCGGAATCTCGACGACCGAGGTCGAAGGGAGTATCCCGATCACCCCCGATGATTGGGCGGTCGGGAGCCTTTCGAAACAAAGCTACATCCATCCTCGATACCCGACTGTCATCTCGGAAGCCGACATCGTGACAACAGTCGGTGCGCTGACGGAAGACGTCGTCGACGATGCAGTCGGAGCGCTCGGCCAGGAGATCGGAATGACCTCAGCCACGCAGTGAACGGTGTGCAATCCCGAGCCGTTGGAACTCGTAATCGGCGGCGACCTGTTCGGGCGCCTGGCCGGCGTCGATGACCCGTCTGGCGAGGTGGTGGACGCCGATCCGTCGGCCCTCGATACGGAGCACAGCGCCGAGGATGTCCGGCGTCGACACGATATCTGCCATACGAGTGCCTGGTCGCGTTCTCGTTCGAGTCTTTGGCCGAGTGCTCGCTGCGCTCGCACCGGTCTAGAAGTGGCGCCGGCCACGTTCGGACCGCAGTGGTGTGCCCCTCGCTGTCGGTCGACGAGCCGGCTGTCCGACGGGGATGTCCAGAACAGCCGCCGTGCCCGTACCCTCGGGCACCGAAACAAGGTCGGTGTGACGGCCGTCGAGGCGGTCGTAGCTTCGAGCACCGGTGGTCTGCGGACGGAAGACAAAGTGAATTCAACATATTGAGTTAGGATTCAAAAGACTAATACTGATGCAGTTCCGGGTACGCGTATGAGCGACTCAGGAACAGCTGCCCACATGGAGAAAGTAGATCGGATCCGGGAGGTTGCGATGACGGTCCGGGAACCGAAGAACGCAGGAGAGATAGCTGATGCTGCCGGAGTTGCCCGAAACACAGCCGAAAAGTACCTCAGCCAACTCGTCGAGGCAGATAAACTCGCAACGATCCAGCGTGGCCGCGAAACCTGCTACTATCCGGACCCGGTCACCCAGTACTTCGACCAGATCCGCGACCTCGTCGACGAACAGCAAAAGGACGAACTCACGGCTGAATTAGGTGCCATCCGGGACGATATCGACGAGTGGAAGGACACGTACGACGTGGAGTCCGCCGACGAGCTCCGGGCGACCGTCGGTGACGATATCCCGGCAGCCGAACGCCGACAGCGGCGCCACGACGCGGAAGATTGGGAGTACTACGAACACCAGGCCACGCTCATCAAGCAGGCGATTCAGCTCTACGATACGATCGAGGCGACCCGCGAGAGTCCCCTCACATCCGCCAACTGAGTCGGTGACAGCGAATGGGACAGTCACCGACCCCTGGAGACGCGCATCTCCACCGATACGAGGTCCACAAACGAGTCGCAACCCGGCTTCGACGGGAAGCCGGCGTCGCGGCCGTGGATGCTGACCCGAGTCCGATGCGCCCGGTCCGTCTCACGGCGACACTCGATCGCGCGGTCTTTTTCGACCAGAAGCAGGGTGCTGGCGAAGCGACGCTCGAATTCGAGTGGCGCCCACGGTCCGAGCGCGACGAGTTCCGCATCCAGTACAACGAACCTGGGACATCGTGGTCGTGCGGCTGGCATCAGGACGAAAGCCACGAGAACCTGGGGCCGAGTCACTTCCAGGTCGACCACGAAGCGTGGGCCGCATCTCACCGCGAATCCGCCCCCTTTACAGATTCGAATCCGATGGCAATCCTCGAAACCTGTCTCGGTGAGCTTCGAGACCGCGTCCCGGAACTCCCCGAACGGGTCCGGCCGAATCCGTAGGTCTGCGGCGCGATGGGTTCGACCACGACATCGAGCCCCCGGACGTCGAGGCGACGACCGGGTCAGCCGCGGGCATACTCCGCGTCCTCGTCGAGTTCCTCGCGGGTGTAGTGACGTTCGGCCGTCCGTTCGCCGAGGAGTCGGTGGAACTCCCGCTTCGAGAGGTCGGCCAGCGCCCGTGCCTTGCCAAACGAGAGGACGCCCCAGTCGTACAGGGACACCGCCAGTTCGGTCTCGACCGTGGCCTCGCTCTGCCTCTGGGACGTTCAGCGCGTCGTCGATCTCGATCTCGGCCAGACGAGCGATCGCTCGCGTTCTCGTTTGAGTCTTTGGCCGAGGACAGTGCTCGCTTCGCTCGCACTGTTATAGAGTGGACGCCGGCCACGTTCGGAACGCAGTGGTGTGCCCCTCGCTGTCAGTCGGCGGGCTGACTGTACTCGACGTCTGGGGCACAGTCGTCGGTGTAGACCACGACCTGCCCGTGGTCCACCGTCGTCAGGTCGCACCCCTCTCGCAGAAGACGAGTCGCTCCGTACGCAGGCGGAGGCTGTCCCGGGTCCCTCACCACCACGGGACGGGTGACCCGTTCGCCCCAGGATACGCCGTCTCCAACGCAAACGAGGTCACCAGTTCGACGCAATAGGCCTGTGCGCCGGCGAGACGGTCGTAATTGAGTGTGTCGAGGTCGATGACCCGTGTCGCTTTGAGGTCGGCCACGCCGTAGTCGTCGTTGCGCTTCCCGCCGAGGTGGATCGGAGTAAACCGTGAAACTACATGATGGATGCCCCCTCCAGCGCCGGAATAGGCGACGAGATCAGCGATCTCCCAGATAGACATCCTCGGTGAACGGGTAGACCGAGAGGCCGCAGGCGCGAGCGAGATCTCTGATCGAACCGTCGAACGAAAACAGACAGTCCTCACCGCGTTTCGCCTACAGTGCCAGAATCGCTTCCTGCAACGAAACGTCGTGTCTGGGATACTGAGCGAGAAATTCCGTCGCTGCGTCCATGACTGCTCGCGGGCTGGCTGTCAATTCGTCTGCCTCCCAGGGATCAGAGCCGTGCTGGACGATCAGGTCGGAGTGCTTGATGTCCTCGTACAGTTCGAGCGCCGCATCTGCACTCCGTCTTGACCGGAACGCCGATACCACTTCAGCGACGACGTACGCGTCAGTCACGTAGTAGGCCCGCTCACCCTCGGCTCTCGACCGGCAAAAAAGCTGTTGGACCGTCTAGTCGTCGGCGGGCGACATGGCTGCCATGTCGAGTTCGCGCCACATATCCTGATAGTCGTAGTCCGTATCCAGTGCGGTGTTGAGGCGGTTGTAGGAGGCGAAATCGCTGACCAGGTGGGTCAACTGGACGATCCCTTTGTCGCCGAGTCCGACTTCGCGAAGGGCCGCAGTATCCGCGTCGGTGACAGCGTGGGGATCCTCGTTGACCAGCAGCGCGTATTCGACGATGGTTTCGAGGCGGTCGTCCTCGAGTACGTCCGTGCCCTGCTCGGCGAACTCCCTGACGTAGTCGGTATCGGCGTCGAGCCCGTAATCGAGGATCGTACAGAAGGCACCGGTACAGTACGCACAACCGTTGGCGGTGGAGACAGCGATTCCGACGTGTTGAATTTCCGGCATCGACAGCTCCCCGTGTTCCCACAGCGCCGCTGTCGACTGGAGCTTGGGCTTCATGTACTCCGGAAAGTTCAATTCCAGATAGAAGTGATTCGGAACCGACCCCTCCATCTCGGTGACCCACGCGAAAATCTCTTCCACAGCCGGATCGTCGACCGTTTCGGGTTCGATGATTGGCACTCGTGCCATGGACTCATAACCAGGGTCGGATCCTTAAATTCCTGGGTTATAGGGTCCCTAAGTGCTGTTTTAGTCAAAATATGCATCGCTATTCGACACGGAACTTCGCCCGGTCGCCGAACAGTGAGACCGCCACAGCCCGTCGCGAGCTACTTTGATCGGGAGTGTCGACAGTCCGAGTGACCACAGATTTTACTTGTCTCCGTTAGGTCACCACCCCCACCAGCTGGGGCGTCGACCACCGACGACAGCCCGCGTCACATCTGTCCGGAACACGGGTCAAGAATGCGGATTGTCTACTGGTATAGTCATCCCCTGAGACGGTATTTCATCACCTGAGATATCTAACGAAACACCTACAATTCAGAGGTCCATGCCACGTGCATGGAACACTACGAGGGCGACCCACACCAACTGTTAGACCGGGTCCCGCTGCTGAAGGCAGCCCGCGATGGGCCACTCGACCGGTCGCAGTTGCAAGACGAACTCGATATTTCACGCGCGACTGCGTACCGACGAACGTCTACCCTCACGGAGGACGGATTGCTCGACCAGCAGCCCGCGGGCTACCAGACGACCGGAGCAGGCTGTGCTGTCGTCGAGGCTGTCGAGCAGTTCGAGCGCTCGTTGGGGGCTATCGACCGACTGGAACCGCTCCTCGCACAGCTTTCGACACCAGAACTGACGCGCAACATCCACTTGTTTGCTGACGCTGACCTCCACGTCGCCACACCACAGAATCCGAACGAACCGCTCGAACCGTGGTTCGAACACTTCGAGGAGTTCGACTACTCTCGAAGTTTAGTCGTTGCTGGCTGTCCCCGGAAAGTCACCGAACAGGGGATCAAGCACGCGCAAAACGGTGTGGATTTCGAGGCCATCTGTACGCCACTGGCGTTACAGGCAGACCAGAACGCCTCCGAGGAAGCGTTCGAGACCATCGCCAACGCCGACGCACCGTCACTGTACACCCACTCCGCGCTCCCCTTCACCATGGGAATTATCGACGACGTGGTCATCATCGGTGGCTTCGACGACGATACGTCGCTGCCGCTCGCCTCCCTCACGACAGAGAACCCCGAGGCCCGGGAATGGGCGAAGGACCTCTACCGGCGATTCAAAAAGGATGCACAGGAGCTCGATCTCACCGAAATGGACACCAGTATCCAGTGACCGCTACGCGCTCGACCAGACACACCCCAGACACGTATCTCACAGCCTGAAACAGCATCTCAGGGAATGACTATAATCGCCATCTGTCCGTGAGCCGATGTATGGGGCCTGCAGGACCGACCGACCCGACAGATCGTGATCGACAACACAAAAACCAGCTTCGGGCCGGTGGTGGGTCGGCACTCACGGATTCGTACGACGTCATCGTCGGCGGGTCCGGAATGTCGGCGTCCACGACAGCGATGATTCTGGGGAAACACGGATTCGATGTGGCGATGCTCGAAGCCGGCACACACCCACGGTTTGCTATCGGCGAAGCCATGCTCCCGCAGAGTTCGATGTGGATGTGGATCGTCGGAGAGTACCACGATATTCCGGAGATTCAGTACCTCAGTGACGCGAACGAGATCGTGAATAACATCACCACTTCCTGTGGTGTCAAACACTCGATCGGTTTCGCCTATCACGAACCGGACCAGCCGGTTGCCGGAGATCGCTCCCACCAGTTGATCCCTCCGAACCTGCCCTTTTACAGCGAGAGTCACCTGCTCCGCGAAGACGTCGACCACTACCTCGTCGAAGTTGCCCAGGAGTACGGCGTGGATTACGTCGACGAAACCGAGATTACCGACGTGGACATCGGCCAGGACGAGGTGACGGTGACGACCGACCGTGGCACCGCCGCGGCGTCGTTCTACGTCGACGGGACCGGCGGTAACTCCGTTCTCGCAGACCAGCTGGGCTATCGCGAGGATGCACCCGAGTTAGAAACCGACTCCCGAGCGATATTCTCCCACGTCGAAGGACTCGATCCGTTCGACGAGTTGCTCGAGGCGGATGCCCGGCCCGAACAGTCCAACCGTCTCCACGATGGGACGCTCCATCACGTGTTCGACGGCGGGTGGATGTGGGTCATCCCCTTCGACAACTTCGAGCGATCCGAAGCCACCGAAGCGAGTGTCGGCCTGATGCTGGACCGCGAGGAGTACCCGGTCGACGAATCCGTCGAGCCGGCAGACGAAGTCAGGCGCATCGTCTCGAAGTTCCCGGATATCGAGCAACATCTCGACTCGGCAAAACCGGTGATACCGTGGGTACGAACCGGACGGATTCAGCGGAGCGCGAGCCAGTCCTCGGGGCACCGTCACTATCTCACGAGCAACACCTACGGGTTCGTCGACCCGCTCTATGCGATCGGACTGGTCAACACCTTCGAGTCCGTCTTCGTCTCGACGAACCTCCTGCTGGACGCGTTCGAGGACGACGACTTCTCAGCCGACCGGTTCGCGTCGATAGACGAGATGCACCGCCGACAGCTCCTGAACAACGACCGGCTCATCAGTAACGCATACAAGTCGATGGGCGACTTCCGACTCTGGAACGCCTGGACACAGATGTGGCTGGGCCAGGTCCTGTTCCACGACCTCTACATCCAGCGCCACTGCTTCAAGTTCCTGGAGTCCGGGCGGACTACCGAGTTCGACTCCCTGCTCGACGAGTCAGCACCGGGTGAGGATGCACCGTTTGCGACACAGAAAGAAGAGATGCACCGGTCGATGGCCGACGTGCTGGATGCCCACGAAGCGGGCGAAGCGAGTGCGGACCACGCTGCCGACCTGATGTTGGCCGAAATGCAACAGGCCGACTGGCTCCCGAAGCACGTCTACGACTGGGGGACCGACCGAGCGCGACACGTCGACTTCTCGAATCCCGAACTGGTCGGGAAACTCATCGAGTGGGGCAAAACCGACTCTCCGGACCGGATCCGGGAGGGGCTCTTTGATTTCACGGTCCCGGAGATGGCCTGAGAGCCGCTGAACGCTCTCGCAAATCGACCATCGGTACACCGACTGCTTTGTGTTACTCTACAATATATTTAGTATCCGCCAGAGACTCCACGGGCGTGTAATCTCGTACATCGAAGTGCGACAACCTCGCTTCTTGAAGAAGTACGGCCCCGGTCGCCATACAACCCACCGGCTGGTTCTTGGCGAGGGCACCACACTGCACAACACGTGGAATCCACATCAATTGGCTATGGAACCTGATGAGTACATGGTAGTGATATGTGTTCCTCAGATCAAAACAGAGAGGTGACAGATCCTACTACCTACTGATAGAGGGTTGAACAATGCAGAAAAATTCCGGCAAATAAGCAACCCTAGTATGGTGAGAAGCCTAAATTGGGAGATCTATTGAGTGATCTCCCAACTCGGTTGACTCAAGGCTATAAGACTCAAATCCAGTAAAGAACTCGTCTAACAACGGAACCAGTCCAGCGAAATCAGAAACAAGAGCATGCATCAACTCATCCTCATTAATATCTTCCTCTTCAGAGACCCAATCAGGTATACTTGAGAATCCAGTAACTTCTCTTCTCTCTCCCCATCTTCTTATTTAGGTATTTACCTAAAGACTCATCACCCTCTGGTTCATTGAGTCTTACAAGAGATGACTGAGGTTTCTATCGGTGAATCGAGCGAGATAGAGGCGGCAAACCGGTGTAGTCTCTCCTCGCGTCTGGCTGAAGACCTGCGGAAGGAAGAAGACAATCACGTCAGGGTGGAGTCCGACCGGGGGAAGGCCTACTACATCGTTGACGAAATCCACGACGACGCGCCCGAAGTCCAGGTGAACGAGGAAGGCTTGGGAAGGATCGACGCGCAGGTCGGAAACACGGTCACGGTGAAAGGTACTATACCGATCGAGAGCCAGGACGAGGCCTTCATCACCGGCGACATAGCCGAGACACTCTGGGACAGGGAGGAGGCCGAGGTCTTCATTTCGTGTCCCCACGGCGGCGACATCGAGTACAACACTGACGAGATGGGGCAGTACCTGTTCAAGAAACTCTTGGCGCAGGGCATCGAGCCGGCGGCGTGGATGCTACACGGCTACTACACCGGACAGGACAAGGATGCGTTCCAGCGCTGGCACGTCAAGAAGCCGGTGAAGGCCTACGACGCTTACCCTGGCCTGAAGCAACTGGTTGAGAGTGACGCTTTGTTCAGGTACGGCGTCGGTTTCCACATCCACAGGTACGACTACGTCGCGGTCGGCGGCATGGCCGATCTAGATCTACGAGAGAAAATTGCGGACAGTATCCGAGGACCTGTCCCGTCAAAGTACGACATCGTGACCGACTACGAGGAGATGGACTTGACGGGGAGGGGAGCGAAGATGTCGATGAACTACTTCGCAGAGGACAACCAGGGAATCCAGATCGAGATGCCGACGAAGGTCGCGTTCAACAAGTTCCACACACTCCCCGAAGCTGTGGCGGAGGTCTTCGCGGAACTTCTTTAGGCACTCACCTAATTAGGGGCATATATGAAAATCACCCTGATCTCAGACATCCACGGTAACCTTCCCGCATTGGAGGCCGTTATCGAGGACTCTGCTGACGACGCAGACGAAATCGTCTGCCTCGGTGATATCGTGGGTTATGGTCCTTGGCCTTCCGAGTGCATCCACCTGATCCAGGAATACTGCGATACCGTGATCCAGGGAAACCACGACCGGGAAGCACTCGATCCGGAAGGCTACACTGACAACGAGATGGCGATGGCAGGCCTGCGGTACGCGAAGAGTGAGTTGATCAACGCGAACCTAGTGTTTTTGCAGAGCAGGCCTCGGAAAACAGATTTTCTCGACGGCGAAATCCTCCTAGTACACGACCACCCGGAGAAGGTTGATCGGTACGTCACGCCTCGTAACTTCCCCAGGGTGAGGCCGTACCTGGACGACTACAAAGCCTGCTTCCTCGGACACACCCATATCCAGCACGAGGCAGTGATCGATGACCGTCTCATCCTGAACCCGGGCAGCGTTGGACAACCAAGAGACGGAGACAGCCGCGCCGCCTACGCCATCGTAGATACGGACAGCTGGGAGACGGAGCTCCGCCGCGTGGAATACGATATCGAGAAGGTGCAGAGGAAGGTGGAGGAAGAGGGCCTTCCCAGTGAGATCGGGGAGCGCTTGGAGAGTGGACGATGAAGGGCGAACCTGAGATCCTCCACGAAGTACCCGCCGACGATGCAGGGTCGAGGGACTTGCCTGAGGACGTCAGTAGCTTGCTGCTGGAAGTAGGCCTACAGCATTTCTCGCCGCGTAATACAGGTGAACTGATCTGGCAACTGGAGGAGAACGACTTGTCTCCATCGGAAGTCAAGGCGTTCAGGGTGGAGTCACGGCTGCTCGGAAGGTATGCTACCGGGTCGGGGGACCTGTTTAACCGGGCAACGGAGCTGCAACAGCAGAAAACCGGTGAAGGCGAGGAGAAGGTGAAGGCCCTGGAGCCGGAGTACGTCATCGTTGCCGCCCCGTTGAAGCATGACCTCGGAAAGCAAGCGTCGATAAAGGAGACTGTCCGGCAGCTGGAGGCCGCCCAGGACACAATCGACCAGTTAGAGGAGTCGGTCGACTTCACAGGACAGCTATTGCTGGAGAACAGACAGAACTCAGTGTTCTCCACCGTTGAAGACCTCCGCAGATTCGTGTTGGAGACCTCGAAACAGGGTTTTCATCCAGGGTACTCGTTCAACACCGCAGTCGAGAACGGGAAGGCGATGCTAGACAAGGCCTCTTCCAAGGATGTAGAACTGGTGAGGATGAGCAGGTTGGAGGACGGGGGATGACGCTAGATCTTGCCATCGACGAGCTCGAGGAAATCCTGAAAGGCGGCCACGGAGTCGAAGAATCCGAGTACCGAAGTAAACGCCGCTCCGCCTCAGACTCGCTCCAAGCCATCGCATGCACCGAATCTAAAGAGGCTGAGAAGGCGTGGAACATCCTCGAAGAAGCGGTTACGGAGTCAGACTTCCGAGTGGCTTTGCAGGCCTCCCTGGCCCTGGCCTACACAGCAGCAAGCAGCGAAGAAGACTGGGAGAAGGCCGTAGAGATCTACGAAGAAGCGGTTTCCTCCAGCGACCGGCAAACCCGGATAGCAGCTGTGGACGGCCTGAGAAAAGCCCTGGATGTGAACCCTGAAGTTGCTGGTGACGCCGTAGGACTGTTCGGTACCGCCGCCCGAACAGGCCTTCACAGTATCGTCGAAAAATACGATGACGTGCAGGGTGTCGAAGAGATTTCCAGTGACCAGGCCCGTAGGGAGCGCAGCAGTTGGAAGGCCTTAGCCGGGTTATCCGAAGCAGTAGTGTACGATATGGAGGCGGTGAAGCAAGTTGTAGACGAGGACACAATCAGCCTGTTTCTGGAGGCCTGTTTCGAAGACGGCGCAGAGAAACTGTTCTGACCGGTTCTCCCTCTAACCTTCGTCTCTCAGCAAATCCGCCATCGCTTCACGGGAGATATCGGAGGCCTCGATGCGTTTGATGTGCGCCCTGCCTCCGTACCGGGAATGGGTTCTTGGGTCCCAGAGGTAGGCGGCGTCTTCAGGCCGGTCGTACTCCTGCATTTTTCGCTCTACATCTGGAAGAGGGTACGGGCCGTCGTAGCAGACAAACAAGAGCATAGCGTCGACCTCTTCATCTTCAAATCCCGGCGTGAGGTTGCCCAGCTCTCCCGTGTCGTCCAGATTGTCGATGAACAGTCTTCCCAACCTGGTTTCTCCGGCCACGCTCAGGATGTCGCCTTTCCCCATCTCCCGGACTGTAGGCCGCAACATGGCTTCGAAAAGATCCGCAATCGTAGACGAGAGGAACTGCCGTGGATCACCTTCGGTCACGGCTACAGGGAAGAAGAGGTTGACGTGGTCGACGAAAGACTCGGGTTTCTCGGCGGGGCCTTCTGAGAAGAGCACGGTGCAGGCATCCTCGGCTGCTTCCAACAGCTTCGAGACCTTCTTTTCCACTCCGGGTTCGTGGAGGTCGCAGGTGATGAACAGGAAATCACTGTCCTCGACGTCGCCGGGACTCGGAGAGGTGTAGATCTGGGCAGAACTCCCGGTTTCAATCATCTCCACAGTTTTCCTGCCTGTACCTCCGAGGCCTGCGACTGAGACGTTCGGTTCCCAAGAAGGGTTCTCGTCCAGCTCCGCTTCACCCGTCGACGGGTCGACTGACCCTTCGAATGTCTCCGGTTCAGAATCCCCGTCCTGGACTGTGACCGCGAAGTTAGGGGTCAAGACATCTGGTCTGAACGGGTCCGGCTCCACATCGCTCTCCCCGTCCTTCAACAGCTTCGTACCGTGCTCGTTGTGCTCTTCCTTGTACTTCCGCCAGTCGTCAATCCTATCCTCCCGTGCATCGTGTTCCTTCAACAGGTCAAGGCCCCGGTCAGCCAAGATACCGACCTGTTTGTACTTCTTCCCGGCCTCTAACGTGTCCCCACTGTCCTCAGCTCTTGAGGCCTCAACGGACGTTTCCTTGATCTCCTCCGCTATCTTCTCGATCCTACTTTCTAAACCAGTCATGCTCGAAGCGGTTTCTCCGGCTCCCAGCCTTCGAGCTCCTCCTCAGGTACGTTCTCCCGCACCGATTCTTCCCAATGCTCATCCAGAAGATCGCACGCCTGTTCGAACTCCTTATCCAGAAGAAGGTCTTGCAGCCGCATTCCTTCTTCGACTCCGATATACGGCGTCAGCTCCTCCCGGATGTTCGCCGTGATGCTGAAATACGGTACCAGCCCGGAATCACCCTCGCCGTGGTTTATGTCGTTCTCCACTTTTTCGAGGCCTTCCACCATCGAGTAGGCCTTCGGAATACCGTGGTCGTCAGTCAGTTTTTCGTTCATGCATGTATCCTGGTTCCTAACCTTTGCTTTTAAGCTTAGACCCGATTTCCGGGGATTTACCGAGTGCAGTGTAAAGGTTCCGCGCCGCTCTTTCTGATTCAGTCACAGTTCGGACACCCGTAGACCTGGCTGTGCGGGCCTTTGCTGATCCACTGCTTCCGGGTACCGCAGTCACTGCAGAACCCGGACTGTTCCTTTCTGTCGCTGCCGCAGTGGCAGCTTTGACCTGGCATATCCTCCATAGCTTACCTTGTTGATCTGAAAGGGGTTGTAGATGGGGGTAGTTCTGGTTTTAGAACTGGTTCGATTTTTCGAAATCACCCGGCTATTATGTCCAACGCGGCGGAATAGCTCGAAGCGTAACCATGGGCAGACCGTCTTTCAGCGAGATCCAGAGAGCGAAGGAAAAGGCAGAGATTCAAGGTAAGTGGGGTGTCGTTGAGCAACTGAACGACTTGGAGCATCAGATGCACGCAGAGCGGGCGGCGCTCGATGATGAACCGGTTTTCGCAGGTTCTTCAAGCAGTGCCTCTTCCGACGGTTTCTCGTTTGACTTCCCACCGTCGACCGCCGAACAACACACAAACATAGCCCTGGGCAAGGTTTCATCCAGCGACTACAAGCACAAGTGCAAGCACTGCGGTGCGAGACCGTTCTCCGAAGGCCCTCACCACGACAAGTCCTGCTCCCGGCACCAGGATGTACTGACGCTCAGCACCGAACCTGCTCACCGGTTCAAGTGCACTCACTGTGAGGCTAGGCCTTTCGTGGCCGGTGCCCATCACGAGAGGGACTGTCCTCGACGAGTGGCGAAACACGTCGAAAAAGATCCCTCGGGGAAGAAGTACGATTACTCGACCAAGTGCAAGCACTGCGGTGCAAAGCCTTTCTCCCAAGGCCCTCACCACGATTCCAGTTGTAAGCGGAACTGGAGCTACACGGCGTATTCCACGAAGCTAGCTCACAAGTATTACTGCTCGGAGTGTGAGGCGAGGCCTTTCGTCGCTGGGCCTCACCACGAAAGCAGCTGCAAACGGTACATTCGTTAAGATAAGAAGATCAGCCGAAAACCGTTGTCACCACCCGGCACAGACTCGAATCACTGTACCAGGAGAAATGGGAAGCCAAGCAGTCCGTCTGGAACGACAAGCAAGACCTGCTCGAAGAGAAGCGTAACCTGGAACGAGAGCTCCGAGAACTAGAGGAAAGCCGAGGCTTAGAGAGTATATGAGCAATACGGAATTTATGAATGTCTTGGACTTCCGACAGGGGCCCCTGTATTAAGCTTTTGCCTTTACTAAATTCAGAGGATCGTACTTTTTATTGGTAAGCCGTCACTGGATTTCGACGCCAAAACAGATCTATGCCGAATCCCGATCAATATGATTCAGCAGATATTTCGTTCAGAGAGTTTATTGTAAACACTCTATCGCTTTTTGAGGCTCTTTCAATCCATGACTCCACGAATATGGATTTCTCACGGCATCATAACACCACTCTTGATGAGCTAATGGAACATAGGGATGAAAATGAGGAAGGAGAGGTCGTCTATAATATCGAAAATGGCGATGGGGAGACAGTAGCGGGTTTGCAGTTCATCTATACAGAAGAACATTGGACCGAATACGGAGAGGTTGAAGGTGTTCTCGAAATCAAAGGCGATGTCCTCCAAAATACTATCTCAGGCGAAGACTTCGAGGAAGTAGTTTCTAAGTTTGGCTCTGAGTTAATGACTCCAATTCCCGAAGAAAGGGCTATAAGAGTGAAAATGCCTCCTTTCCCGGTTGATGAATTAGGGTATAATAGGTGGATTGGAAAATACTTGAAAACTGCTAGTTTGATATCTCTTATCTCGACCGCTCTATATGAATCTTCACAGATACGGTCAGTAGAGGAATTTGAGGCCGTAGTAGAAGATCTTCCACAAGGAGAAAGTGAACAGATCAATTCAGAAGTTATGGAGAAAGCAGTGAAGATGCAGAAAAGATAGCTGGATGACTTATATACGTTTTATATCGTCAGATCCGTTTAGAGCGCCAAAAACGGCCTTCTTAGTAAGTAAAAAGCAAGAATAGGGTGCTTCATCGATCATTCCCTTGCTTGCAAGATAGTAAACGGTGTCCCCGGGCCTGATTTTTCCCTTCACCTCTTCTCTCACCGACTTAGGAGGCCTAATTTGACCGCCAGGTTCCATAACAGTTGTATTCTTTAATTCTATACAACTTTCATTTTCAAAAGAAGAGTCAGAGATGACGGCAATGTTCTGATTTTCGTCAATGTGCCACTTCACGCATTCGCCCTCAATTGGATGCTCAAACGATATTTTCGACAATTGTTCTACAAGATTGGTTCTATGATTGGAGAGGACAGTTACGGATTCAAGAAGGCTCCAATCATCAGTCATCTATCGCTTATACCCAGTTTCACATTTTAGAAAAAGGTTCTGCAATCAGAACGGATTCACCAGGTATCCCACTGGTTCGATACCTTCAGAATTTGTGCCACGAGTCCGGCGTTTTGAAACAGGGAAGTAAGAAGTACGATCCTGTCGAGGTGTCCTCCTTCCCTGTCTTCTACTGTGATCTCAGGTGATTTCAGTACGCTCTGATCTGCCTGTGGTATATTTTCATGGACGTACCGGTGGAGGAGGATAGAGATAGACTGGTCCGTCAGGTGTCCGTCTTCTCCGTCCAGAATCCGGCTACAAACACCCTCAACGGCTTTGGAATCCACATTTTCACGGATGTGCCCCATCCAGTACTGTCTATTGCTCATGATTCTTGTCTATCCATCTTCATCGCCGTAACCAAGTCTGTCCATGGCGCTGTCGGCCCGATCTCTGAGCTCTTCCGATTTCTCCAGTTTCTCCTCCATCTCTTCTCGGTCGGTAACTAACCCTTCTAAGTCGTCCTGGATCTCGTTGACGGTGCTAGTCACGCTTTCTAATGTATCCGCCATATCATCCAGCTCATCTCGTTGTTCCTCTGCAGCCTCTTCCTTTATCTCCTCAACTTTGTCTAACAGTGCTTCTGGATCGTCCGGCAGTTCACTTTCGTCGCTCATGGTATATCCTCGTTTAATCGGTCAGTCTTCTCCCACTTCTTCTAATCTCTGTTCGAGGTAGATGATGGCCTTCTGCAGCCTCTCGATCTCCTCTTCGATGTGCTCTTGGTCAGGAACTGCGATATCAGAGCCTGAGATGACTGACTTGTCCTTTCCATCTTCATCAGCGCCAATAGTGTCGTCTACTTTGTAGTCGCTGCTGGACGTGGAATCAGGGCTTCCCAAGCTCCTGTTGACCTCTTTCAGGAGCTGGTCACAGGCCTTAATTCCTTCCTCGATTTCAACCATTGCACTGGTTTTGATCCTCTTCAGATCCCGAATGAAGCTGTCAAGGCTCTCCCCACGATCCTGTCTTTCCAGGCCGTGGATGAGGTAGTCCAAGTGTTCGATTGCTTCTTCCTTCTCTCCGTTCTTCAGGTGGTCCTTGACTTTCTGAACTTCTTCTCTGGGGTGGCTCATGGTTTAGCTGTTGAATGCGTTTTTGATTCCGTAGTCGCTCGATTTCTCAGCGATACTGTTTTCGAAGCTGTTCCAGGTCCAGTGATCACCGTGATTTACGGCGTAGTCCTCTTCGTAGTGGTTTTTGAGGTCTCCGATGAATCGGCTGCCTTCAGGATCGACAGGGTACCACCAGCCTTCGAGACCCTCTCCTCTGTCGACATCGCCAGCTACGGCGAAGTCAACATCTGCATCCGTCGCATCGTTGACTTTCCTATCGAGTCCCGTTCCCGGATCCCAAGGCAGCAGTACTTCTGGAATAACGTGGTTCTGGACCCACACTGTTCTGACTGTGAATCCTTGAGATAGAAGCAGAGAGCTGAGTAGAATGGTTTGGTCTTCGCAGTCGCCGCCTAGCTTCCAGGTCTTCGAAGGAGTGCGAAATTCAAGACCTGTCGATTTGTATTCGATGTTCCGGTAGGTGTACCCGTGAAGCTTGGCTATCTTTTTGAGAGAGGAACTTGTTCCCTCGTCTATGATTATTTCTGCGTATTTATCAGCCGTTGATGGATCGATGTGGTCGTTGAGTATGGGCTCGTCAAACCCGTAAGCGGATTTTCCTTGAGGTTCGTTCGTAGCCATAGTTGGATATTCAGCTGTCGATGGGCTCAACCCAGAAGATCGTCGTAGACATCGTTGATCCTTTCTGAAGCTTCCTCGGCCCTCCGCTCTTTCTCCCTGATATCCTCTAAGAACCGCTTTTTCTCCTCTGAAAGTGCCTTATCGCCTTCTTCAGCATTTCTTTGGATCTCGTCAATCTTCTGTTGAAGCTGTTCTGGGTCGTCTGGAAGCTCGTCTTTGTCACTCATCGTTGTTCCAGTGTTCCAGGCTCGGCTCAGTGTCCCGGATGCTGTCTCTCAGAAGCTGTTCGTTGATAGGCTGAAGACGGTCGTTCTTCACGGACTGGATGTGAGCACGTTGTGCTGAGTCCTTCACTGCCTTCGCCAGATCCGCTGCCGCGAATCCCCCTGTCTCTTCAACCAACACCTCCCAGTCGAAATTGCCCTCTGTCTCCCTGTCTCGTAGATGAACCTGCAGTATCTCCATACGGGCCTGCTCGTCGGGAGGCGGCACCTCGATTTTCTCGTCGAATCGCCCGTTCCGAAGTATTGCTCCGTCGATCTCGTCCATCAGGTTGGTTGCAGCGACCACCACAGCATCGCTGTCCTGCAGGCTGTCGAGACCCTGCAGTATCTCGGAGATTGCCTGCTGGTAGGCCTTGTCGCCACCCTCTCCAGAGAGGTCTTGACGGTTAGAGGCTATGGCTTCGATCTCATCGATAAAGACGATGCATGGCTGGTGTTCCCGGATCTGGTCGAATAGGGCGTCGACGGCTTTCCCGGTTTCTCCAACGTACCGGTTCAAGAGATCGCTGGACTTGACCTCGGCGTAGTTATAGCCGATTTCTCCGGCCAGCGATTTTGAGATGTATGTTTTTCCAGTTCCTGGTGGGCCTTGGAGCAGGACGCCGTTAGTGGGGGATACGCCGAGTGCTTCTCTATAAGGCGAGTCCTGCATTTGAAAGATAACTTTCTCTTTGAGTTCGGAGATCAATTGGTGCATCCCGCCGACGTCCTCGAAACTCAACTGAGGAGGATCTTCAAACGCAATAGGGCCTTCATCGCTATGTGAGTCTTTACTTCGCCCTCGTTTCTTCTTGCTGCGCCTGCTGCGATCCGGGGAGCGGCCCTGAACTTTAGACCGCTGTTTGTCGATCTTTTCCTCGGCCTTCTCTGACAACTGCCGCCACTTCTCCGCTTCCTCACCCTCCTTTGCATCCGCCAGTTTCTCAGCCCAGAGAGAAGCCTTGGACAGCCAGTCTTCGGTATTTTCAGGGGTATCTGCCTCTTCCGCTCTCTTGACGTACTTCTTGAAGTTCTGCAGCAGCTTCTTCTCACGGTTTCTACCTCTGCTGCTCATAGATTTTCATCCATCTGTTCCAGGGTGTTGTCTATCGCCCGGTCGATTTCTTCATCCGTCGGATTTTCACTAAGTGACATATCGATTTCATCGCTACCGGAACCGTCCACCTCGGCTTCGATATCGCTAAGGTCGACTCCAGAGAGCTCTTCGTCCGCCAGTTCCATCGCCTCCTCCAGACCCTCCATGTTGTCGGAGGCCTCCCAGAGCGCGTCTTCTCCTTCCTCGATAGCATCTTCGATGTCCGAGGTATCCAGTTCCGCAAGGTCGATATCCAGATCTTCCATGAGGCCGGAGCCGATATTGTTCTGCAGGTACTGCAGTTTCAGCTGGGTCAGTGTCAGCTTCTCGCTGCGGAGATGGTCCAGAATTTTCTCCTTTTTCTCCCCAGCAACTTTGTGCTCCTTCGCCTCCATCATCTTCGCCTTCTTCTCCGACTGTTTCCGGGCCTTCTCAGCCTTGTCGACTGCTTTCCGTTTTTTCTTCTGGTGCTTGGAGACTTCCTTCTCCAGCTGGTCGATGGTGTCCTCCCGGCCTTCGATGTCTTCCTGAAAATCCACCACGTTGAACCCGGATTCCAGGACTTCGCCGTCGCCGTCCAGCTCTAGGCCTGCAACTTCGACCGGTTCTTCTGCCTGTTCTTCTTTGTCGCTGGTCAGCCAGTTTCTGAACTTCATTGGTTTTCACCTGCTTTGTCCGCAGAATCGAGGAAGAGCACCGTCAGACCTGATCCAAACGCCGTGGTGGTAACAATGAAAAGAACTGTGACAGCGTCTGCATTCCTCGGAATACTGTGGCTGACGATCAGTGAGAAGAGGAATCCGGCCAGCAGTGTACCAGCCAACAGGAATAGAAGGCCTCTGTAGATGTTTTCTGTTTCTATGCCTTTCAACCCGCTAATCGTGGTTGTTATGCCTGCTACAACACAGGCAGCGTATAGCGGTGTGTTCATGTCAACTTATATCCTCCTGTTCACTACCACATTTAGGCAGACAAAGATTTAGGTCTTTCCCTAAACAATCCGATCTCGAAACCAATGAACGATAGGCAGTTACCCAAATCCCTTTTTAGGAAGTACCTTGTAGCGTTAGAGACGATGGAGCCTGAACAGTGGGAGAGAAGCGATTTCGCAGCTGTTTCAAGCCTGTTTCAAGGCCTTGCCCACGAGGCCCGACTAGCTCTACTGCTGGGGATTTACCAAGATAAATCGTTAAATGAGATCGCCGACTTCCTGGATATCACTCGTGGCGGGATGCAGGATCACATCGAGAAGCTCGTCGACACAGATCTCTTGTTCAGGCCTGAAGACTCAGGGAAAACCTACGACGTAACTCCCTTCGGGAACTTCTTCGTCCACTTCCTGCTGCAAAACGAGGAGACACTGGTTGACGCGATCGACCAATTGGAGGTCGAAAAAGAAAAAGTGGAGAAGGCGGTAGACGAGGTCCGTTCCCAGGTTGACGAGGAAGATGTCCCAGTCTCAGAGAAGGATTGGGAGAGAAAGATCCACTCCAAGAAGTGGCAGCAGGCCTGGGACGAAATAGAAGAAACCCTTGAAGACAGCAAATAGACACTACACCTTGGTCGGCACTGTCTAGTTCAGCACCTCCTGGACGGGAGTGCGGCCATTTAGGGCTTGATTGGGTCGCTGGCGGTTGTAGTAGTATCTGAACCGGCGGAGCCACCGTGTCGCACTGGCCTGACTGCCCCGCCAGAACGAGTGAAAGCGGTCGATTCGCATGGTCACCGTCTGAAACCATTTTTCGATGTGCTTTCGGGTGGTATAGTTGAGCTGCCCGCTCAATTCCTGACGCGCGAGGGCAGTCAGGTAGCCACCGGCATCGACGAGAAACTCCGTCTCGGAGACGGCGTGTTTCTCGGTGAGGCGGTACAGGAACGCCGCTGCGGGGTCGGTCCCGCGGCGGCTGTAGACATCAACCTCTAAGACGAGTTTCGAGTCCGTGTCGATCGCGGCGTAGAGCCACTTTTTCTCGCCGTCAACCTCGATTTGTGTCTCGTCGACCGCGACCCGCGACGGCGTCGCCGTCGGCGGGTCGCTCTGGGTCTCGGCCAGCCTCTCTTTCCAGTTCCAGACGGCCTGAAAGCTTGCGATCGATACCCAGCCAGTCCAACGCACCCACGACTTCACGGAGCGACAACCCCATCGAATGAAGTCGGACCGCGAAACAGCGCACGGGTGTCGGCGTGCGCTCGTTCTCGGAGAGAGCACGATGGTCATCGCGAAGTATGAAACCTCCGACCGACTGGAACAAGTGAAACCTAACAATTCACATATGATAATATAGCCTGTGACTACGAATCAGTCACGTGGCATCGAGCCCACCCTTGGAATTCACCGTACCCCCATATTGACCAAAATCTGACGTATTATAGCAGCGGCATCTCACTTTCCGTTCGGATTGTGGGAGCTCCGTTGCAGACTACGAAATTCGAATTGAGTTCCGGCCGTCTCGTTTTCAGAGGACGCTCAGATTTCCTTTCGACCCCCGATCGGAGACTATCTTACAACTGGTAACCCCTCCATCAACCGCTATTAGATATTCGAACGGAAATCAGCGGGCCTAGAGAGGGGGAAGTCAAACGGGCGATTCACCCCGGAAGTCGAGATCGGGGCACAGAAGGCCGCTCCGTGGACTTCGGGGACCGTATCGACGCTGGGATTCCCCAAAAAGTTTCGAATCTGTTAGTTTCTAAGGGTAATGCTAACCCACGGACGTAAACCGGGGTTAGAAATTTTGACTCGCGAAGACATATAGAACGTGATGTCTTTCGACCGGCTATTGCATCCCCCGCTTTCGGCCCGAGACGCCATCTCCCGGGCACAGTCGTTGTCGCTGTCGGTTCACCATTCACTCCTCTGTGCTCACGTGCTGGTCGCCTTCTAGCCTGTTTCTCCCGGCCGGGCATTGTTTATAGCGGTCAGTGTTCCAGATGTTAACCCCAGTTCAGGGGGGTCATCAAGGGGTGGAAACCCACCTTGACGTCGGTTCGGTCATGGACCAGCTACGCCCATCCCAGAAAATGAAGCGGAAACGCTTGACGGGCAACCGTGAGTGACACACCTCTGGCCTCCGGGTTAAGCGGGCGACCGTCTCGTCGGTATTGATCGGATTTCAACCCAATATATAGTAATTATTTACATTCATAACTGAATATGGTTGCGTGAAATCGGCGCTGAAACAGAAATCGTTCCGGTCGGGAAACACGGAAAATCTCAGAATCTAATCATATGTGTGTCTCTCTCGATAACCCCGTCTCTTCACCCCCGAGAGAGGACGCAGTCCGGTATCGTTCGGGGACCGATTCGTCGCTTCGAACCAGCTCGGTCAGTGTCAGAGTCGTCGAACGCTCCGAGAGACATGTCGGGAAAGCTGGCCGACTGGAGCCATCGATCACGTCTCACGCTGGTCGGGGTCGTCCCAGTTCAACACCTGGTCGCGGAGTTGCTCGAGCGTGTACATATCGGTGAATCCCGGTCGGTCGATCCGGAAGGCATTGGCCGGCGAAGTCTCGGCGTACGTCTTCTCGACGCGGGAGTCGCCCTCGAGCGGGTCGTTCAACGCGTGAAGAATTTCGTGGGCGTCGGTGTGGGACATCGCCATCCAGATCGCTTCCTGTGGGTCACAGGCAGCCATCTTGTCGTAATCCGCGGGCACGGCCCGCCGAGTGTCGTGGTTGATCCGTTCGACCTCCATCGTCACGACGATATCACCGTGGGCGTCGAGTCCGACGACGTCCAGGCGATGGCGCTCGTAGTCGTCGGTGGCCTCGGCAACGTCCTCGTCATCGCCGAAGAACCCGCCCGCGTCGATCGACCCCTCGTGGAGATCGTGATAGGGCTGGACCGTCACCACTTCGGAATCGGGGTCCTCGGCGTAGGCCTTCCGGAGCCACCGAACCGCGACGAGGACGCCGAGGACGTGCTCGGTCGACTCGTCGAGGTCGCCCTCACCGTGGCCGTACGCGACGCCGTGTTGGTGGGCCTCCTCGATGACCGCTCGACCGTCGGGTCGGAGCGAATACAACCGGTGGGGGTGGTCCGTATCGTGGCGAACGAGGCCCTCGTCGATGAGTTCGTCGACGGCGTCGGCATCGACGCCGGTGTATTCCCGGATCCGCATCATCGAATCCGTGACCAGGTCGAATTCTGGCGGGTCGTACTCGAGTTGCTGGACGTTGTAGACGACCTGCATGAAATAGAGCTGCTGAACCGTGAACTCCGAGTCGGCTACCTCCTCGGGCGAAAGCTTGAGATTGACGTCACAGATCGGGATGTCGTCAGTGTCGATGTCGTCGAGAGATTGACAGCACTCGATCGCCCGGACCATCCCCTGTATCGACGCGTTGAACCGCGTCTCACAGTGCCGACAGCGAAGCGTGTGTGACGGTTCGTCGTAGCCGACACACTCGGGCATACGCAGGGTGTAAGGGAGGAGACTGTCAATGCGTCGGGCGTCGGTCTCCTCGGAAGTCTCGACGGATTCGGCGTGAGCCTGCTCCGTTCGATTCGGCTCGGTGAGTTCGAGCCCGGCGACAGTGTTCGTGTGCTGTTCGAGGCGGTCAAAAGCACGCTCGAAACCCTCGGAAGCGACGCCAGTGAGGGGATCGTCGCTCGCGGGGTGGCCGGGTGGAGCCGGGAGCGACTCGCCAAGAAACGGTTGTACCGGGTCTTCGCCGAAGCCAGCTCCCGGGCGGACGAGCCACTCGCCGCGGCCGAGCGCACCCAGTCGGCGTTCGACCTCGCTGGGGGGCATGTCACCGGTCGCGAGTACCTCCGGAAGGTAGCGATCGACGGCGACGTTGCCGACGACGAACGTTGCCGTCTCGTTGAGCGCTTCGAGATAGGTGTTGTTCGCGGGATCCGGCGAGTCGAGTTGTTGGAGAAACTGGACGCCCAGCGTGAGCGAGAGTCCGAAACTCCGGCCCTGGGCGAGCAGCGTATCGACGAGGGCCGTCTCGGCGACGTCTTTGGCCTCTTCGAGGTAGAGGTTGACCTGGGCGAGGTCCGCGCCGGGGTCGGCGGCTTCCCGACGGGCTTTGAGTGCCGTCCAGAGTTGCGAGAGCAACACGAGCGTGAGCGTACGCTTGACACGAGGCTCCATCCCGCCGAAGTCGAAGACCACGACGGCGTCCTGGTCGACGAGGTCACGGAAATCGAACCGCGCGTCGCTGTCCCCGGGGACGTGATTGAACAGCGGGGCGAGCCGGGCGTCCGTCGCGATGCTCTCGACGCGGGAGATGGCTCCGCCCATCACCTTCGTGAACACTTTCGAATCGCGTTCGAGCAAGCCCGCGAAGTACGTCTCGAAGGTGTCCTCGGAGACCGGCGGCGGGGACTGGTTACCCTGAGTGCGCTGGAGCGCCTCGTAGAATTTCGAATGCGGGAACGTGTCACTCCCGTGGACTGGGTCGTAGAGCGCACGCAGGTGGTTGCGGATCACGGTGGGAGATTCCGTCGCCTCGTCGTACTGACCGGCAGGCATTATCCCGCGGAGGATCTCCTCGTAGTGGCCCGTCTTGCGCGAGCGCGCTTCCTCACGGGAGAGGCCCGCCTCCAAGAGGGGTCCGATGTCGAAAAACGAGAGCGCCGGGAGGACGTTCGTCAGGTCGAAATACAGTACGTTCTCGAAGGAACCCTGCGCCCGGTAGTGGGTCTGGAGGTACTCCCGGGCGGTGGCCCCGCCCTTGTAATCGAAGAGGATGGCTGGCCCCTCCGTCGCGTGAGTATTCGAGAGCATCGCGCCGGCCAGGAGGACGGACTTCCCGGCGCCGGTATTCCCGACGACGACCTGGTGGCGCGACTGGTACTCCGGAGGGAGGACGAAAGGCTGGTCGAGGGGGTCCCGGTCGCTCGTGAGCGGGCGGACCAGGGCCATCCCCGGTGGGCGATACCGGCGGAGTCGTTCCGGGGGTGGCAACGGAATGCCCGTCCGCTCGGGTTCGCGGACGCCTATCGCGCGCTGGCTGTCGGTCGTGAGTGCGCTCCCGTCGACCAGGCACAGCGCCGGGAGTTCCCGTGGGGTGACGACCAGTCCCGGGCTGGTGAATCGTCGTGTGAGCCTGTTTCGGAAGCGGGTGTAACTGACCGGTTCGTGTTCGCGGTCGCGGAGGGCCTCGTATATCTCGGTGCCTGCCTCGTTGCCGGTGTCGGGGTCGTCGATCTCGACTGTCCCGTCGATGCGGTGGTGCTGTCCGCCCAGTGGGTCGAACGTTGCGGCGAGTTGGTTGAGGGAGGGTTCCACTGAGTTGTTGGTTTCTCTGGACGAGACGACAGCCCGGGCCGTCACCGAGAAGGTCCGGCGGGTCTCGCGTTCCTGGATCGCCTCGATGCGGTCGCGGTCGCGTCGTAATGGAGTGTGTTCGTGGGTGTCTTCGCTGGCGGACATCGTGACGGTCTGCCAGAATTTTCCTGGTAGCGTCGCTGTGCCCGATTCGAGTGCGTGACAGTACTCGTCGGCCGATGCCGTAATATCCTGGTAGGGTCGGGCGAGTACCTGATACACGGCCGGCCGGCGGAGTTGCTGGAGCAGGTCGACGACTGCTGCGAGGGGTTGGTACTGGTGATTGTTCTCTCGGTAGTCGGTGTCTGAGTGGTCGGTTTCGACCGACGGGTTCCTTAACGGGAGGTGCCAGTCGCCAGGGAGGTCGGCTTCACCGTGAAACCTGACGCCCTGTAGCGGTGGCGTGGTCGCCGTATCGATGGTTGGGCCCGCGTCTGTGTAGACGTCAGTGACCGGAATCGTGGTCTCGTGGTCGAGTACGTCACAGGGGTGGAAGGCGACGCGAGTGCATTCGTACCCGTGGGGCAGACAGGTTCGGAGCACGCTTTCCAGGTCGTCGACGAGGTCGGAGTCGGTCACGCCCGCGAGATACCTGATGCTCGTATCCGCTCGTCCGTCGACGACTAGCAACCACTCGACGCTCGGTCGGGTGGTCGACCCGGTGAGTCTATCTCGAAGTCGCGTCCGGGTAGCCTCCTCGAGGACAGCGTGCAGACGAGTCATCGCCTGAGTGACCGCCTCAGGCGAGAGTGAGCTGTCTGTTGGCCGGATCTCGATGTACGTTCGTGGTTCGCTGCCCGGGGTGTGGGCCGCGACGTCCACAGGCTTCGCCGGGAGTCCCTGGGTGTGGTCGTCGGTAGTTTGTGAACGGGATGAGTCGGCGGTTTCGTCGGTTGGTGCTGTAGTGTCGACGACAGTGTTGCGTAGCTCCTCGGGATCCGTGTGCTCGGACGGGTCGTCGGTACGGTCAGGCCCCATTGGAATTCCTCCATCGGGTAGCCTTACGAGCAACTGGGCCGAGTCGAGTCGATACTCGATTACTCCATCGGCAGGCAACTCTTCCGGACATGTGGACTGTCCTGCCTTCGCCCCTGTCTGGTACGTAAACTCTCGGGGCGAATCTCTGTCGTGGGTAACTCTGGCGACTACCCGACGCGATGGGTCACCCGATGCTGAGATATAAAAGACATACCGAGGCCACATCGCGCTATGCGTCGAAGAACATTCGTCGCAGCTGGCATCGCAGCGATCTTCGGAGGGTGCTCCGGGGACAGCACCAGTGACGACACGAACGAGGAGAGTGAACCAGCAACGACCAGTGAGCCATTCTGGCCGACCGAGAACAAGAACACGAATTCACCGATCCATACCGCTTTGGAGCGGGCCAGAGCGGACGAGACACCGGCCCCAACCGAAAGCGGCGGACCGACTCTCGAGTTGCAAAGGCCACCATCGGAACCTGTCGAATGGGACGATACCGTACACAGGGTTGCGCCCGAAATCACGAACACCGGAGACGTTCCCGCTGGACACGTCAATCTAGACGTGACGTGGTACTACGAGTCAGGAGATATCGACGAGAGTGCTAGTGCCGGGACGCCCTCTCTGTCGCTACTCGAACCGGGTGAAACGTGGAAACCGGAACTCCGGGCGGTCGACGACGACGGCGCCAGGATCGACGACTACGAACTGGAGGCCAGTACAGGGGCGATCCCGACAGCCCCGGATTTCGTCGAACTGGTAGAGAGCGAGCTCATCCCGATCGAATCGTTCCCCGGTGGAGACCCCGTCATCACGATCCATGCAGAGGTCGCAAATCGTTCGGCGGACAAAGACCCGTACACCGAGGCGTTCGGGAAAATCATCGACGACCAGGGACGTGTCATCACAGACGACCAGTCGATTACTCGTTCGCTTTCAGCGGACGAGACCTGGTCGCCATCGTTTTCGTTCCCTCTGCTCTCGCGCGAAGACCGAGTTGCGGAACACGAACTGGTTCTGGACGTCAGCGAAGGTATCTGAACCGCGCTGACGGCAGTCGATACTGTATCAGTTCAGAATTCGACTGACAAGGAGCCTTGTTGAAACCCTCAGTCGGAGACATGTTTCAGCAGCCGTGCTGCAGACAGGGCGCGAATGCACCACGTATCGGCATTCGAAATGGAGAAGCTCATTAGTCTATCCAAGCAATAATTATAAGACACCTGGTCTACAAAACGAGCGGTCACAGTACAAACGTTGACGTGCTCTGTAGAGGGAACCTATGGATTCTCCACAATTTTCTTATTGATTGACTACAGATTGGTTGACAGTACATTTGGATCGAGACCATCAATATTTCGTACTCATTGTAGTGGTTGTTGTCCTTCTCATCATACCCTCATTTACCGGGACGACTGATGCCGATAATGATGGTCTCAACAGAAGCATCGAGAGGGAACACGGATTAGATGATACATCGGTGGACACCGATGGTGATGGACTCAATGACACACGCGAATTTAATGACCCACTGCTTGACCCGACCACAAACGACACCGATAGTGACGGATTGCTTGACGATACTGAATTAGAACTCGGGACGAACGTAACGCTCCCCGATACAGATGGTGACGGTGTTCGAGACGGGACCGAACATCGACTTGGGTCTGACCCTCGACAGAAACATTCAGACGACGATGGCATGCCTGATGGAGAGGAGATCAACGCCGGGACATCCCCGACGAACGTTGATACCGACGGTGATTCGCTCACCGATGATACTGAACTGACGAACAAATCTCTTAGTCCACTCTCTGCAGACACTGACGACGATGGGCTTTCCGACTCAAAGGAACTTGATCTTGGTACTGCCCCTGACCGAGCTGATACGGATGGCGACACGCTGAATGATGCTATCGAAGTAGACTCGAAAACCTCTGCCACAAAGGAAGACACTGACGGCGATGGCCTCTCAGATGGTGTCGAGGCACCGCCGGGGGAACAAACCGCGTTTAGTCCGGTTGATGCAGATACTGACGGTGACGGTTTAGGAGACAGAGTAGAGTGGGAAGCGGGGACTGATCCATCTGTGTCGGATACGGATGGTGATGGGCGGTCGGATAAGATGGAGTACCGGGCTGACGATCTGGATCCGACACGGAAGGAAGTGAAGGTGTTTGAGGGGTCTCCTGATGCAGGCCTCAATGCGTCGCTAATGAATACTACACTGGGGGCGATGCAGTTCATGGCTGATCTCCCCGAAAATGAAACACGGCGAGACGCTGTTGTCACTGAGACAGCGACGAAAATCTGTGACGGGCACAATGAGGTCGTAGCAGGAATATCGGAGAACGCCAGTGGGGTTAGTAGTGAGACGTATAGAGCGACCTACCGGGTGTCCCATGCCACCCAAGTAATTCATGACCTCGGTGCCGATATTGATCCGGCAGTTATCCGCCAGCGGATGGAAACTGCACGAAAATACAGTAGTGTAGCTTCGAAGTATGCCCCGGTCATCGGGAGTTACCAGCGTTTACACAATGCTTCCTGTGCGGTGAAAGCTGGTGAACCAGGAGCCAAACAGGACTTCTATATTGCTGCTGGTGAGTTTACGGTTGATTTGGCGCTGGCCGAAAAGCAGGTGATGTACAAGGCGGCGTTCAAGACAACGGGGTACGCTGCTCAGAAAGTCGGATTGATGCGAGTTGCACGTGTCTGTGGATACAAATGTGTCGGGCTAATTGAAAGCGAGATGTACTGGGCGACAAAGAGGACCTATTCTGGCGTGCTTGACCAGATCGCTATCGAGGCCACAGAAGGGAACCTTACGGTTGGTGGGTGGAATGAATCGGTCCAGAAAGAACTTGGAGAGTATCTGGAGACGACGACAAACACAACACGGATCGGTGGACAGTTGGTGTCGGATAGTCAGCTTGTGCAGTGTGTCGAAGAGAATCTTGGCTTGCAGACGCTGTGGAAAGTGACAACTGATATCTCTGCAGAGGGGATTGATGCGGTGAAGATCATTCTGAGAAAACAGAGGGTCCCCGATAATGTGGACTTGTCTTTCCTTGAGAAGGTGGAGAGTGTGAATGATTGTATCCAAACATAGTCGGTTTGTTTCCCTGTGTGTTCAACAACTTTGTCAGTAGCCGCGGAGAGCAAGTCGTCCGCGTTCCGGCGGACGACCTAAACAGTCAGCGGACACCACGTGCAAGAGACGTACTCTGCTATCTCACGAGTTGTCCGTGGCTGTTCCCGCCCGGGGTCCGCTATTCACCACGGTAGAACGTCCACTCTATCACGTAACGCGACCGAAGACTCGGACCGAATATTTAAGTAGTATATTCCGGCCAACCTGGCGTGGCGGATCGGCGCCATTCAGACCATTCGCGGCGGTCTGGGTGCCCCGTATCGACACACCATGTTGGACCGATCATCCACCCCCGAGATGTGTAGTAGAGTCTCGAATATCACCGTCTACAGGATAGCATTCACACTGCTGTTGCTCTGGGTATCGACGACTCCAGTGCTGGCAGCCCCACTCCAGATGAGTTCGTTCTGTGAATCGAGCCTCGTAGAGACGACGAAGAACATCTTCACGATCATCCAGTTGGGCGGCCCCTTGCTGGGTGGGGTCGTCGCTCTCGGTTCGACGGTCGTCCTGCCGACCGTTCGCAGTTCGGACCGCAAACGCGAATTCAAAGCCGCCCGCAATCAGGGCGTCATCTGGGGCGTCATCATCGCGCCGCTGGGGACCGAGATCGTCCAGCTCCTCCTCAATTCTGTCGTGGTCGGAGGGACGACGTGTGGGTTCTGAGCGAGGGTCAGGCGTTACCGTACTGGTGGGTCTCCTTGCCGTGCTCACTATCGTGGCCACACTACCGGCGACTGCCCACCCTCCGCAATACCCGGACCACGGTGTGCCCCCGGATACCTTCTACACGCTCTGGTCGGGAGACAGCGACGCCCCCCAAGAGTCGGCCTCGGCACGGAGCGGATCACCACGGCCGCTCAGAGTGGTGGCAAACAGGACGGACATCCCACTCGACAGACCACCGAAAGCCGTCGAGACGTGGAACGACGGTGATCACCAGGAGTTCCCACCGACGAATCGGACGATCAGTATCTATCCGCCAGAAGCCCCCCGAGAGAGTGGTCGATTCATCAAGGAAGCGTCCGTTTCAATCTTCTCGCTCGGACCGTCGACCGAAGCCCGCCTCTCACCGTCCAGCGATCCTCGGTACGCCGCTCCATCCGGAACGGTCCGGGGAGTCGCCGATTATCGGGTCGAGGTCCCGTCAGATCAGGAGTCCGACCTTCGTCGGGTAAACTGGACGCTGGGGGACCACCGGATCAATCGAACAACTGTCCTCGTCGACGGAGAAGCCGTGAACGCAACGAACGGGACCCATACGCCGGTACTCGCGTATCGGCTCGAAGGGATGGCAGGTGAAACCCACACGATCACGCTCCGACTCCGGGCGACAGCCGAACTACGCAAGGAGATTGCGGTCTGTCGCGAGCGTTCCGAGTCCGACGGCTGTCTCGACTGGGATCGACACGTTACCACCCTGCGTGAGAACGTGACGGTCCACGAAAACCATACCGTCGTCAAGTACGACCCGCAGATGTCGGCCTCCGTCGCGCGCTACCCGGACGGAGATGTCGGACTCGTGGTCTACCAGAACCAACCATGGTTGGGATACCGGCTTCCCAACGGTGACGTCCGTGGTGTCTGGCGGTTCTATTCGGCTCGTGACCCACAGTGGGATACGCTCATCCACAGCACCGCGACCAGAGGAAAGCAAATTCACTCGCCGTTGCACCCGCTCAGGATCTTCGCATATCCGATCAGTACCGGGCCGACGCCGACTCCACGAGGGAAAGTCTCGATTCTCGACATCTACGGCCCGGAACGTCGGGCGCCCTCGCTTCCGGACGTAGTCAATCTCGACGTTATCGACGGGACGTACACGGCGAGTTTCGGTATCGCGAGTCGGGCGGAAGCGGCCGACGTTTCGCGCGTCTCCGCGCTGGGACTCGTTCGCGGCGTGAACACGGCGCGGTCGACGGAGGGGCTTGCTCGCGTCGACATCGACCGGACCAGGTTGACCCTGGACGTGGTAACCGAGACGAACGACTCGATCACTGTCCGCGCGCATCTTCGGACCGAAGGATCCGGTGTGCCGATCAACACCACAGCGAAGGGCGGATACATCGTCGTGGGCGGCGAGCGAGTGAATACGACCGGGACGGGAACGATTCGCGAAACGGTTCCGAAATCCCCGTCTCGCACCATCACTGCTCGCTACGTGCCCGGGGAATGGTGGCTTGAGGGGCACGGATACACTGCCGACTCGGCGGCTGTCTCTATCGGTGGGCCACAACTACAGGTCGCGTCGACGCTGTACACACTCGGCGTCGCCGTCGGACTGTCTCTGGTTGCTGTCTTCCTGCTCGATCGCGTCACGCCGGCACAGCTCTGGCCACCCTGGAGGCGTCTGTGATGGCCCGAGAGCAAGCCTCGAATCCCGCCCAGGGGACACTCGTCGACATCATCGTCGAGGCCTTTCTCGAACTATTGCGAGGGCTCTTTCTGCCCATCGAGGGGTTCATCGAGATGCACGGTGACAGTCTCCTCCAGCTCGTCCTCGGGACACCCCATCCGGACGCCGTGTTCGACGTCCCGTCGAACGCGATGTGGCCCGAGATGCACGAGTTCTACTGGGAGACGATCATCCCGCTTTCGCTGACGCTGTATGGCATCGTCATCGGGTTGGTCATCTTCTTGGAGGGCATGGGCCGACTGTTCAGTGGATACCATCGTGCGAAGCTCAAACGACGGGCGGTTTCGGGCCTGTTCGGTATCCTCTCGTGGTGGTGGATGGCGGCTATCTCGTTGCGGTTCACGGCGACGCTCACGGAGATACTTCGCCCCTCTCTGTCGGACGTCTCCCTCTTTCAGACGCTTTCGTTTACCGGGCTGGGCCTGCTCGGAATTGTGATCGCCCTCACCGTGGACTTCACGCTCTTTGCACTGGTCGGACTCGTCTATCTCGTTCGTCGGTTCGTGCTGTATCTGTACGTCCCGTTGATGCCGATCTTGCTCGTGTTGTGGATCCCGGGACTGGGGCCGCTCGCCCCAGTCGCTCGCCTCATGAAACGACTCGGGCAATTCTACGTCCCCTTTCTCTTCATGACGGTACCCGTCGCGTTGCTCTTTCGCGTCGGCGAAGTTCTGGGACGCAGTGTCGAGGTCAGTGCCGGTGGATTCCTGCGCTGGTTACTGGGGATCGTCGTGCCGGTCCTGGCAGTGGTCTTTCCGCTCTTGCTCTTCTGGCAGGCGAGCGCGATCTTCTTCCTCGGTGAGCGCGGGTCGCGGCAGGTATCGACGGACACGGCTCGGGACCGGGTCGAAACGGGGAGAGAGAAGACTCAGGATGCCCGGCAGGGTCTCCGAAACTCGATCCGTGGCGCGAAGGGGAAACCCGCGAAACGAGCCGACGGACAGTACCTTCTCGATTCCGGTGACTCGCGCGGTTACGCATTCGGGACGCGGCTCCGGCGGTCGCTATCGGGAGATTCGGCGGACTCGGATAGCCGGTCGTCCGACTCAGATAGCCACGGGCTCTCCCGAATGCGGACAGACGCGGGTGGTCAGCAAGCGATTGCGGACGAACAGGATTCCGGAGATAGCCCGGATTCGACCGACAGCGGTAGCGAGGGATCGTATAGTCAGACGAATTTCAGTGAGCTACTGGACGAATCGCGGACCTCAGACGACGAATCGCAGACGTCAGACAACGAGTTACGGTGACTGCCATGACGAACACACCAGACCCTGGAAAGCGGATCCCGAAATCACTCGATACAGACACGCAGATACTCTGGAAACTCTCGCTCGCTGACCTGGCGGTCGGTGGGTTCCCGAGCATCGTGGTCATCCTCGTCACGCAGATACTCGTTCCCTCGTCGCTGACGGTCGCCGGCGTCTCGGCATCGACGCTCACTATCCCGTTGCTGGGTCTTGCGCTGGTCACGGGCACGGCCGTCGTCTCACTCGCGCCCACACACGTAACGAGCCTGGAGTGGGTGAGCCACCTCGTCGGGTTCTACCGGAGCGACTCGCGATTCTCCCACGAAGCGATCAAGCAGGAGATGGGGATTTCCCGTGTTTACCCGAGCCAGGACGTCGTCGAGCGGACCGATGGGACGCTGCTCGTCGCACTCACCGTCTCGTCGTCGACGATGGCCCTGGCCACCGACGAGGAGTGGGCCGCGAAAGCGAGCGGGTTCCAGGACTTCGTCAATACGACGGTCGACTTCCCGATCCAGTTGTACTCGACGACGCGCTCCTTTCCCGCCTCGGAGTATCTGGCTCGATACGAGGACCGCCTGACCGACCCCGACGTACAGGCGAATCCCGAACTGGCGACGCTCATCGAGCAGTACGTCGAGTGGTACGACAGCGAACTCGCACAGCGACAGACGACCATCCGTGACCACTACGTCATCGTCCCGGTTCGTCCTGGGGACGTCCGGACCGGGGCGGGCGGCCCGATGGGAACGCTCGTCGGGATTCCGATTCTCGGACCGTTGTTTCGAGCGTACACTGGCCCGTCGGCAAGTGAACAACGGGCGGCGATGCTGGACGAACTTGAGGCCCGGTCACGACGGGTCGAGCGCGGGTTGAGAGAGATCGACGGGTGTGAGGTAACCCGGGTTAGCGCCGAGGAGTTCGTCGCAGTACTGGCTGAATACTGGACCGGTGAGTCGTTCGAATGCGACGAGCCTGACCAGGTCATTCGAACCATCCCCTTCGTCACGAGAGACGATTCATGAACACAGAGAATACCATGGCTGAGACGGAACCGAGCAGTGATAGTTCGACAGATATCGATATGGGTGATACGGCAAGTGGGGATCTACCCTCGCTTCGCGAGCGTCTGTCGACAGGTGTTCGTTCGCTCTTCGGGGGGATGGAAGATGTGACGTCGGCTCTGACACCCGAACCCGACGAGGAGTCGCTTTCCGGCGTCGGTGACAGTCACCGGACACTCGTTGCACCGTCGAACCTCGAGTGTACACCCCAGGGGATCCGGATGGATGACCGGGAAGTCAGTTGTCTCTGGGTCGGCGAGTATCCGGACGCCCCGAGCGATGGCTTCCTGGAGACACTGTATTCAGCCCCGGAAACCCGCGAGACGGACGTCAGTATTCATCTGACGCCCAGAGACACCCGAGCGACGCTGGATTCGCTCGAGAACCAGATCGAAGATCTGGAAGCCGACCACCAGCAACTCACCGAGAAACACCGGGCCAACTCCCAGGGGGTCAAACGCGACCTCGAGGACCATCGCGACATGTACGACGCCCTGCGGAACACGTCGATGCGAGCGTTCGACGTCTCGACGTATCTCACTGTCCGCGGTGAGTCGGGAGCTGAACGGGAGTCGGGGACGAATCCGGACACGACAGACGTCTCGACCGTGGCACGCCAGGCGCCAGCCAATCTGACACCTATCCACCCGCGATGGCTCCAGCTCCCGACCTACGTGTCCGGAAGCCCAGTCGCACTGGACCGACTGAACGAAGATATCGACAGTCAGACGCCGATGCTCGGTGGGGCCGTGGGGGCGATGTATCCGTTCGTCTCCGGGGCCTATGCGGAACCCGGGATCGAGTACGGTGCCTACGCCCGTAATTCGAGTCCGCTCGTACTCGACCGGTTCAAGCGAGATACGGGCTACTGTTCGATGGTTATCGGGCAGTTGGGTGCGGGGAAGTCGTTCGCGACCAAGTTGCGACTGGTCCGTCGCGCGATGTTCGATGGCGAGACGATGATCGTCATGCTGGACCCGATGCGTGGTTTTGAAGGCGTGAACCGAGCGCTCGATGGCGAGCGAGTCGTCGTCGGGGGCAGGTGCGGGCTGAACCCACTCGAATTTCGAGGCGCGCCCGAAGAAGTATATCGGGAACGCGGTGATATCGATCCCTGGAGTGAGCAGGTGAACTGGGTCATGTCCTTCTTCCGGACCTTCTTCGCGTCGGTAGCGGACAACCCACTTGACGAGCGCCACCAGACACTCCGGCGGGCGGTCCAGGAGGCCTACCACACGAAAGGCATCACGAGAGATCCCGAGACTCACGACCGAGAGTCGCCGACTGTTCGGGATATCATCTCGATACTCGAGGAGATGGTAGAGCACCCGGAAACGTTCGGATACACGACCAGCGGGGAGCGAGAAGCGGTTGAGCGGGACGCTGAGGCGCTCTTGAAAGATCTGCGCCCCTCGTTTCGCGAGGGCGGGGACCTTGGGAATCTTGCTCGGTCGTCGGAGTATACGCTGGACTCGGACGTCGTGTATCTAGATTTGCACCAGGAGGAGGGGACCCGTGGCCGGACGGAGACGAGTCTGATGATGCAGGTGCTGTTCAACAGCGTCTACGAGCGGGCCAAAGTGACCGACAAGCGCGTCATCTTCTGTATCGACGAGGCTCACTACCTGTTGAACGACGCCGACTCGCTGGAGTTTCTGGAAACGGCAGTCCGGCACAGTCGGCACTTCGACCTGAGTGTGGAGTTCATCACGCAGACGGGCGGTGAGTTCACACTCACGCCCGAGACGCGGACGATCGCGAACCTGTGTTCGGTGACTGTGCTCCACCGCGTGAACGAACAGACCGAGAAACTGGTCGAGTGGTTCGGACTGAACGACCGCGAGGCACAGTGGGTCGCGTCGGCGAAAGCCGGGGACGACACTGAAGGGTACTCCGAGGCTCTGTTGGGGATCGACGGCGAAGGCTGGTTTCCGATCCGGGTTCGGGCGAGCGAGTACGAGGCGCGCGTGATCGACGGTGGTGAGTGAGGCGGTCGAGCCGGACGTGAACTCGGGAACGTCTGGCAACGGACGCTGAAACGAGGGCCAATGGGTTGATGGCGCGCAGAGCGATTTTCTGATCTCACCTGGAGTTCGATCCCTCGATTCGATCCGGCAGATCAGCCTGAGATTTAAATACCAATTCGATGCCAACTCGCGTTGCGCATGCAACGACGAGACATCCTCCGAGGAGGAATTCCGATCGGTGTCGGTCTTCTCTCGGGCTGTCCCAGTATCGGTCAGTCGAGTGTCTCCCCGACTCCCCAGAACGAGGGTAGTACCCAGGACACTCCACCGAGTACTGAGACAGCCACGGAACAGTCCGACCAGAGCGTCTCTCTCGACGGAGATGCGAAGACTGGTGTTGTCGGAACCGAGTGGAGTACAGCAGGACGCTCGGGATACAGATCGTACAGTACACCGGACCCCGGACCGGAGCCACCACTCGAAACGCGTTGGTCGGTGGAGGCCCCTCCCGACTCCAGGACGCTCGTGGTTGACGACGGGGTCCTGTTCGGCGACTGGTCGTACAAAGCGGTCACGCCCGACAATGGGGGCGTCGCGTGGTCGAAAACCAGTGATCGGATCGACGGGTCGTGGTGTTACGACGGTCTGCTCCATCTGTACGCGAACTCGAAGATTCTCCAATTCGACATTGAATCCGGCGAACGGAAAACCGAGATTTCAGGCCTCCCAGCGTCTCCGGATGAACTCATTCCGTTCGGTGAGCTAGTCGCCATCCTGAAAGACGGAATCTCAGTGTACGATGTTCGGACCGGAGAGAATCGCTGGACGCTGTCGCGTGAAGACGTCGAGGTTATCGACGGCATCGCTCATCCGGAGGGGCTAGTGTCGACCGAGATCTCGAAATCCGATGGCGGAACGCCTGTAACAGGGTCACAATCGATCAGAGTATACGATCCATCGACGGGCGAGGTGAAACGTGATTTCGACGGTCCGTTGCTGAAACGCCTCGCGACAGATGGAAAATGGCTGTACGGAATGCCTTCGGACGCTGTTGCAGGGAGGGTGGTAGGTTCGGCAAAGACAGACTGTGTCTCTCTCGAACAGGAGACGAAGCTCTCCTCGATGGACGGGTACGACAGGCGAGCTGTCGACGGGGGTCGAATTTTCGTCGCCCGTTCCTCGAGCGTCAACGAAGGTTCGGGAGTGTATTGCTTCGATGGTGCCTCGGGAACGCGCCAGTGGGGCAAACAGGTCGGATTAGCGGAGACGAATATTATTTCGGCCGCGAACCGTCTCTACGTCGGTACGGGAGAGAAGATTCTCGTCCTGGACAAAGAGACGGGCGAGCAGCTGACTTCGATCGAAGTCAGCAAGCCGATTTTCAGGCTCTGTGTCTCCGGTACCTCGTTGTTCGCTACGACGTATGGTGATCCGAATCAGGGGCTACTGATTCGGTGAGTGGGGTACGTGTGGACAGCCGGTGTGAGGGAGGTCTGTTGCGGGCAATTGTCGAGTGGGAGTGTATGTCGTCGTACACTCGACGGGTCTTCGGCATCGTTACCCCACGGAGACTGGATATTCTTCTCTGTGGGGTAACTGTAGTTCGGACGCGAACGACTGGAATATCGCCTCGAAACCCCCCTTCGACGTAGATTTAAGTACGAATCCGAAGCAACCTGGCGCGTGACCGAACATTCGGACGACGACCGAGAGGAGGGAGAGTCGTATCCGGAGTGGAGGCGAACCCGAGTCCCGGATCTGTATCTCAGAGCAGGGTATCGCGACAGCGGCCGGGACGCGCACGACCCGTATCGAGACCGGGATACAGCGCCCGATGCCGTCTGCCAGGAGTGTGGAGTGTCGATTCCGTCCGACCGGTCGAAATGTACGTCGTGTCTCCGGGACGAAATCGAATCGGTAGATGTCGATCGAACGGCGTCCGAGCGGCGATGAGCATTCTGTCGGCCTATTTTCCTGGTGGTCGAGACTCCGAGTTTGCCGAGGTCGTCAAAGGAACAGCGGCGTGTACACGACTCCTCGACCGCGACAAAGAGTCGGTCGAGAGTTTTCAAAGGTCGAATACCTCGCCACCATTCTGGTTTTGCCGGCCCATCGCCGTCCGTACAGGACTATGACCTGCCGACGGTCATCACGAAGGCGCGGCTGCAGACTGGTCTTGCTCCGCTTCCCAGTTGATCAGCATGCACAGGATAATATTATCTCGATCATAACCGGTCTGGTGGCTGGACGTTGTGAATCCTGAGATTTTTATCGCAATCCGCAGCCATCCCGACGCGTGACCGAGTTTTCACGTTCTGACGACGGTCGGAACCCGGGTGTCGCCCGGGGGCCAGCCGAGCAGTCGACCGCACGAGACTGGGCGTTCTGTCACCTGGTGATTCTCGTGATCGACGCGCCGACGGAGTCTGACGCAGTTGTGGCAGGGAGAGAGGTATATCATCGAATGACTGGGTGTGAATCGACTCCGTTCGACGAGTTCCAGCTGGTCACGGATTTCGACGCCCCGCCATCGACGTTCCTGACCGACCGCTGGGGACATTTACCCGGTATCACGTCCGTGACGTCGGTCGCTGCCGACCGACTCGTCGACCGCGCGATCAGTCGCACCGGGAAGGCCACGAGTCACTGCCCGCTCGATGGCCACGATACGTATCTGTACGATCGTAGTGGGGACGGGATTCGCTCCTGGCAGCAATTCGGACAGTTGATTGGGACTGCAAGCGATCGGGTGTGGCTGGTCCCCGCGATCACTCTGCATCGGGCCCCGTCGATCGATACGAGTGTGTCCCCGTTCTGAGAGTCCTGCCACAGCGGGGTGTGGAGTTCGCAGTTCGGCCGTCAGGGGCACGATTCGAAAGGGAACGTCTCCACTCTACCCGTTGCTCTCGAGAGCACAGTATGCCGGAACTCGAAACAGGTTAGTCTTTACCATGACCCGGATTGTATTCGACGTTGGTTGTCAATATCGCCTGACATCCGGTGATGAACGATGCCAAAGATAGAATGCGACGAGTGTGGGCGAAAAGCCACCGTCGGCGGGGACAGACACGGGTCACGTTCACCGGCCCAATACTGCAAGCGGTGTGGAACAGAACTCCCACCGCGCGAAGAGTGGTGAACACCGGTGATCCGTCGTCGGTCACTGCGTTCGTCAGCGTTGAATATCCGCTCTCTAACCACCCACTCTTTCAACTAGACGGACGTAGTGGTGTTCGTGTTCAAGCGGCGTCCCTTCCCACCGGCTCTCGTCATCGTCGTTCTCGTCGTGATAGCGGGCTGTACGGGCGCCATCTCGACGACCGGGGAAGGAGATGGGGCGTCGACTTCCCAGCCGACTGACCCGAACTCCACACCGACGCTGACAGCCGCATCCGGGACGCTCGAAGTTCACTTCATCAACGTCGGCCAGTCGGTCAGCACGCTCGTCGTCAGTCCGTCGGGGGAGACGATGCTCATCGACTCCGGTCACTACAGGGACAACGGTGAGTACGTCCTGCAGTATCTCAGAGCGCACGGTATCGACCGGATCGACCACTTCGTGGTCTCTCACAACGACGCCGACCACATCGGTGGGAACGCGGCCGTCATCGACTATTACGAGTCGGAAGCCGACGGGATCGGGGCTGTGTACGACCCCGGTATCGCTGCCAGTACGCAGACTTACAGTGAGTATCTGGATGCGGTGGAGGAGCACGGCGTCACGCTCTACGCGACGCGTGAGGGCGACAATCTTGACTTTGGTGCAGTGGGCGTGACGGTCATGGGCCCGCCTGAACCGTATATTGAGAGCGACGCCCGCAACGAGAACAGTATCGTTCTCTGGTTGACCTACGGGGCGACCAGTTTCCTGTTTACCGGCGACGCCGAAGACGACCAGGAGTCGTATCTGGTCTCGGAATACGGGAGTGCGTTGAATTCGACTGTTTTGAAGGCCGGTCATCACGGGTCTGCGAGTTCGACTGGTGGAGCGTTGCTCGATGTGGTCAAGCCGCGGGCAGTTGTGATTTCTAGTGCGTACGACTCCCAGTACGGGCATCCGGGCGAGGCGGTGTTGTCTCGGTTGTCTGAGCGGGGGATTCCTGCCTACTGGACGGCCACACACGGAAACGTTGTTCTGGTGAGTGACGGTGATGGTGTTTCGGTTCGAACGCAGCAGGCGGCACCGACGGAGCCGGATTCGCTTCGGGACGGGGAGTCGGTCGAGCCCGGGACGACTGGCGAGGTGGCAGAGCGTGCTCGGTATGGTGGGGGGTCGTCGGGGACTGTGGTCGCGACGGACGGTGGAACTCCTGTGGAGGGGGGTGAACTTGTTGTGGTGGAGGTGAACGCCGATGCGAGCGGTGACGACAGGGAGAACCTGAACGACGAGTACGTCGTCTTCGAGAACGACGGGAGTGAGCGGTTGGACCTGTCGGGGTGGGCCGTCAGCGACGAGGCCGGGAAGACGTACACTGTTCCGGAGGGCGTTACCGTTGGTCCCGGTGAGAGTGTTACCTTGCACACCGGGAGTGGAGAGGACACCGAGACGGATTTGTACTGGGGGGCAGGCTCGCCGGTCTGGAACAACAGTGGCGACACAGTGATCGTGCGAAACAGTGACGGTGATCTCGTGCTTGAGGAGACGTACGAATGACTGACCTTGATTTGCCTGACGGGACCTATACGGCTGTGGTTGACACGGTCGAGGAGGGTCTTGTAACCCTGATTTTCGACCGTAGTGACGAAGGAGCTAGTGGGTGCGTTGTCAACGCGACTAATTTGCCGGTGGATGCGCGCCACCAGGACGCCGTGCTGACGGTTACTGTTGATGACGGTGACTTTGTGGACTACGAGTACGACCCTGAAGCGACGGACACGCGCCAGCGCGAGGCTCAGGATCGGTTCGACCGGTTGTCCCAGCGACCGCCTGAAGAGGACGACGAAGGGTAGGTACTAATCCTCGGATGGGTCGGGAGGGGATTCTCTTGTATTGCTCTGGTGTGACGTGAATGGCTTGAACGGTGTTCTCGTTCGGGGAGAGTGATCGTGAACACACCTGTTACCTGGAACGGAACGATGTGCAGTCACGGCTGTCGTTCGTGAGAAAGAATAGCCAATCAACAAGAGTTTTACAATCACACGGGAGACGCCCAGACATGCAAGGCGTCGTACTGGCCGCAGGAGAGGGGACGCGCCTCCGGCCGCTCACGGAGGACAAGCCCAAGGGGATGGTCGAGGTCGCGGGCAAGCCCATCCTCACGCACTGTTTCGAGCAGCTCGTCGACCTGGGCGCCGAGGAACTCCTCGTCGTCGTCGGCTACGAGAAACAGGTCATCATCGAGCACTACGGGGACGAGTTCGACGGCGTGCCGATCACCTACACCCACCAGCGCGAGCAGCAGGGGCTCGCACACGCGCTGTTGACCGTCGAAGAGCACGTCGACGACGACTTCATGCTGATGCTCGGCGACAACGTCTTCCAGGCGAACCTGGCCGACGTCGTCAGTCGCCAACGCGAGTCCCGTGCGGATGCGGCGTTCCTCGTCGAGGAAGTGCCCTGGGAGGAGGCGAGCCGGTATGGGGTGTGTGATACGAACAAGTACGGCGAAATCGTCGAAGTCGTCGAGAAACCCGACGACCCGCCGTCGAATCTGGTGATGACCGGCTTCTACACGTTTACTCCGGAGATTTTCCACGCGTGCCATCTGGTGCAGCCGTCGGACCGGGGCGAGTACGAGATCAGTGATGCGATCGACCTGTTGATCCACTCCGGTCGAACGATCGATGCGATTCGGATGGACGGCTGGCGGACAGACATCGGGTATCCTGAAGACCGGGACAGAGCAGAGCAGCGTCTTGAGAATCAGAATATCGACGAAAACGAATCGAAATCACAAGGCGTTACTACCGATTGACTTCGGTGCCCGAAATTGCAGTACTAGCAGGAATCAAGTAAACTAAGTGGTCGTGTTTGAATCCCTCTACTGAATGAAGATTCTCGTAACCGGTGGTGCCGGATTCATTGGTGGGCATCTCGCAGAATCGTTCGCGCGTGACGGTCACGACGTCACTGTTCTCGACAACTTCGACCCATATTACGATACTCAGATTAAGAAGCACAACGTCGAGATCGCGCGTAAAGCCGCTGAAGATGGCGATGGCGGGTATGAATTGGTGGAGGGGGACGTTCGAGACAGTGAAATGGTTGATTCTGTCGTCGAGAACAGCGATTTGGTGTACCACCAAGCTGCTCAAGCCGGTGTACGAGCGGACATCAACCCACAGAAGTACAATTCAGTCAACGTCGAGGGGACGTTAAACGTATTAGAGGCTGCGAGTACTCACGAGATCGATCGAGTAGTCTTGGCGAGTTCGTCTTCCGTGTATGGAAAGCCCAAATATCTCCCGTACGATGAGGAGCATTTGACGACCCCAGTCAGCAGTTATGGTGCTTCGAAACTCGCGGCGGAGCGATACGCCATGGTATACAGCCAACAACACGACATTCCAGTCGTGGCACTCCGATACTTTACCGTGTATGGTCCCCGAATGCGGCCGAATATGGCAATATCCAATTTTGTTTCGCGATGTATGAACGGCGAATCACCAGTCATCTATGGAGACGGCCAGCAGACTCGGGATTTCACCTACATTGCGGACATCGTTTCTGCGAACAAGACGCTCCTTCAGACCGAGAGTGCCGACGGAGAAGTCATGAACATCGGAAGCACGGACAACATTGCGATAGAAACACTCGCACGAGAAATCCGAGAGCAAATTGCGCCGGATCTCGACATTGAGTACACGGAGGGGTATGATATCGATGCTGAGCATACTCACGCAAGTATCGACAAAGCAAACGAGTTGATCGGATACGAACCAACGCACGATATCCGAGAGGGATTTTCGGCATTTATCGACTGGTACTCCGAGAATCGTGACTGGTACGAACCGCTCGTGCGGGGGTGAAACCTTCAGTCGGCAGAGCGAGTCATGCGCCGACGCCACGTTCCTCGTCGAGGAAGTGCTCTAGGAGGGGGCGAGCCGGTACGAAGGCTGTGATACCAAGAAGTACGGCGAGATCGGGAAGTCGTCGAGAAGCCCGACGGCCAGCGCCGGGCCCTGTCCCAGAAGAGGAACAGATCAGCGTACGCCTTGACTGGCCGAAGCCCGCTGCCCATGTAGGTGCGGCCGCCACTGTTGGATCCCCATGACAGATACGCGGCATGCTCGCCGGGGACGAAGATGCCGGTGCTGACCTGCAACGTGCCGGCGGTCGGCTCGTCCACCCGTCGTGCCAGTGCTGTGAAGTGCATGGCCCGAGAGGTAATACGGATAATCGATATAGTCCCCGTCGAGTTGCATGAGGACTTCCCGGAGTTTCATTGCAGGTCATCACCATCCACGCGATACTCGCTGGGGTGTCCGCTGGGCGCTCGTCGCGCTTCTGTGGGTCAGCATCATCGTTGTCCAGAAGATCAGACAGGTCATCGACAACCATCTGCAGGAACTCCTGAGTTCCAAGCTTCCAGATTTGGTCATCGCCGTCCGATCGATCAGCCGTCATTGGCCCACCTCCCCAATCTCCGCTACTGCCAGGGAGTCCTAAATGTACTGGAGTACAACCGGCGACCGAATGCGGCGAAGTTGCGCATCCAGCATCATCGCCCGATAATTCCTCTCGGTCGTCAGCGGGTGAAACGGGAGGGACGCCCACACGTCCGTCCATGAGCGGACCGGCCAGTCGCCTGGTTCATACGTCAGCTGGATCGATATCGTGTTCGTTTCCAGGATCGTTTGGTGGGGTACCGAATCCGCATTGAATTCTGAGTCGCTATCGTTAGCGGAAAATTCTAACGGTTACTAAAGGTATGCAGGCCAATTAATGCCAAGCGGTTTAAAGGGCCGTCGCTCTTGTGAAAGACGTTGTTGATTTTCAGAATGCGGCGTCGAGAGCATGTTTGAGCGCTTCGTCGCCGGGTTTTCTGTAGAGTTCGCGGCGGAGCTATAGTATCCGGTAGAATTTTTACTCGGAGATCGTTGCGTCTACTATAGTAGTAATTAGAAATAATTGCTCACATCTGGAAGTGAAAGTTGGTCGAGAGCGGTATCGATTGCCGCCGTGAGTTCGTTGAGCGAGTCGAAGAATCGGTTGCTGAGAGCGTCTTGGAGTTGTCGCCAGCACTCTTCGACAGGGTTGAGTTCCGGCGAATACGCTGGCAGTGTGACGAAGGCGAGGTCGTCACGGGCCGCCAGGTCCGTGACGGCCGACGCCTGGAAGTACGGCGCTCCGTCCAGCACGACGATCAGATCCTCTTCGAATTCTTCGCATAACGCAAGAATGAAATGTCTCGCATGATCGGCGGTGACGTACTCGGTGAACCGTGAGAAGAAGCACTCGCCATCGTCGGTGACTGCACCGAGCAAACACGTCCAGTCGCGTTGGCCAGACAGTTCGACGCGTGGCCGCGTGCCCCGGGGAAACCACGCGGCACGCGGCTCGACCTGCACGGATTTCTTGGTTTGATCGATACAGACTATTGTGGCGTCCATCTCCAGTCGCTTTTTTTGATCTCGGCGTGGAATTCTTCTTGGTCGGATTCCTCGGCTTCGGCGGCTGTGCGGAGTGGTTTTTGATAACTCAATCCAGCTTCTTTGAGCAACCGCCGACAACTCGGATAGGAGTACTCGACGCCGTAGATGTCTTCGAGAAACTCCTGAACGAGCGCCGGCGTCGAGTGATCATTGTAACCTCTGAATATCCGTGAGGAACGTCTCGATCCAGTCAACTGCAAAGCTGAGACGCTGGCTCAACCGGAGAAACGTTTCAGTAACGAACTTCTTGAAATGCTCTTTACCGTCGAAGATCGTCGGTGAAATCTCCCGTTTGCGGTCTTTCCACAGCGGTTCGATTGCGTTCAACGTTGGCGAATATGGTGGAATGAAGACGAACTCGATGCCGAGTTCGTCGGCCCGTTGTTGGGTGAGTTTCGCATGATGGGAACCATAGTTGTCGGCCACGAGCAGAATCCGTCCCCGCGGATTCTGCTCACGGATCTCTTCAAGGGCCTCAACAATCGTCTCTTTGACTAACTCCTCTTTGTACGTGATCACACTCTGGCCGGTCAACGCATAGAAGCCAACCGACCGCCACGGCACCGCTACTAACGGTTTCTCGATTTGGACGGTGCGGTCGTACGACCACATCCGCTGAGAGTTCTCGAACGGTTGTGGCCACGCTTCATCGAAAGAACCCTAACACGACTGGGTCCTCCGTGTCTTCGTCTGTGTCCTCGCCGAGCGCCTCGGACAGGCGCTCGGCGAGAATTTCCTCAGCGTCGGCAGGACTCCGAGGATCCATCGGCCGCGGCTTTGCGTAGTTCATGCCCGACGTCCGTAGTTTCCGAGCGAGATGGGTCGGGTGGTACGTAACGCCGTAGCGGTCTTCGATGAGTGCATGGATTTCGCGTGGCGTCCACGGTTGGCCGTCTTCGAGAGTGGCACAGATGTCGTCCCACTGGGCAGGGGTGAGCTTCGGCGGCCGACCGCCGCCGAAGCGTTGGCGTAAGCCCTCGACACCATCTTGATTCCACGCACGAGCCCACCGACTGCTCGTTGGTTGGGAGACGCCGACGGCTGCTCCCGCTTGCTGTTGAGTTTTCCCGTCGTAGAGATTTCTCACGAAACAGAGTCGCCGGACGAGACGGAGTGGTCTGTACAACCTTTGCACGTTCGTTCGAGCGAAGAGAATCGACCACGGCGAGGTTTATCGATTTTGCAGCCGTTGGACTGCGATTTAGCCGGTTGAGCGTTCAAAAGTTACGCTAACCACTCCGTCTCGTCCGCCTTCTGTGCCTCATCGATTGCCTCGTCTAACTCCCTGCTCGACAGATGCTCAACGACCGCAAACCGACGTCCTCCAGTCATCACGGAGAATACGCTGCCTGCGTATTCATCTGTTGCGCTAATCACTCAACCGGATTCTGCTCACGGATCGCCTCTAACTCCGCGCAAATGCTCTCTTTCGTTGTTCGTTCCCGGAAAATAAGCGTACTCTGACCGAATAATGCGTAGAAGCCGATCGTTTTCCACGGGACTGTGACCAGCGGTTTGTTGATTTTCACAGTGCGGTCGTACGACCACATCCGTTGTGAGTTCTCGAACGGTTGTGGCCACGAGGCGTCGAAAAAGCCTAACACAAGTGGGTCATCACCGACGTCTTTCGTGAGCCCCTCTCCCAGGCGCTCACGAAAATCCGCCTCTGCGTCCGGTGATTGTCGCGGATCCATCGGCCGTGGTTTCGCGTACTGCATACCGTCAGCACGGAGGAGTCGGGCGAGGTGGGCTCGGTCGTAGGTGACACCGTAGCGGTCCCACAGAAGATCATCGTTGTGGTGTCCAAGGTTGGCCTTCTTCGAGGAGGCTGAAGAACTCTTCAAACTGTTCGGAAGAGAGCTTCGCGGGCCGGCCGCCCGCGAAGCTCGGTCGGAGTCCATCCACACCTGCATCGTTCCACCCCGCGAGCCGTCGGTCACCGGAATGACGGGAGACACCAACACGCTGAGCAGCAATTTTGGTTGAATCTCCGAAATACAGATTCTTGATGAAACAGAGTCGCCGGACGAGACGGGTCTCGTCCGCCTTCTGGGCGTCATCGATAACCGTATCTAGCTGATCGTCCGACAAATGCCTCACCACTTCTATCCGACGGCTTGTCGCCATTACTCTCCATTACGCGCTCTGAAAGCTCAAACATAGCGCTAACCACTCGCGAGGACCTCGCGGGAACGATCGCCTGTGACGGCTGGACGGCCTATCCAGTCTTCAGTAGCAACCTCCAGCGCTGTTGGGCACACATCCTTCGTGAGGCCGAGGACGTCGCTGCTGATCACGACGCCGCGGAGCCGGTCTACCGGCATCTGAAGCAGATGTACGTCGGTCTCCAGGCCTGGCTGGAGACCGACCCGACGGATCGTGAACGAGCACAGATGCATCGAGCTGCTCAGACCGGGCTCAGATCGCTCGTTCGGCGATCACTTGCCGACGGACCAGTGGCAACACTGCTCGGGAAGATGGAAGGCGGGCTTGACCACTGACTCACCTTCGCCTGTGAGCCAGCGGTCTGGCCGACGAACAACGCCGCCGAGAACGCACTTCGTGAGTCGGTTGTGCTTCGGAAAATCATCGGCACACTCCGCAACGACCGTGGCATGTTCGTCCATGAGACGTTGCTGTCCCTGCTGGCGACGGAGTGATCAGTGCAACTGCGGAATATTGTGCTGAAACGACCTCAGTGACGGTGCTACAGTGTGACGATTTCGAGGCACAGTGGCACAGCGAATCCGCCCGAACATGCAAATATAACGCAGACCACTCTGGCGCCAGCAGGGACGCAATCCTACGAGGAACTCAAGCGAGTCATCAGGGACAACGAGATGATCTCACGGGCTCACGCTGTGCCTGCTGTCGAGTCCTCGGGGTAAACACATACGAAACACTTAAACTTTCGACAGTTACAGACATATCTAATGCTACGGCGCCTACGCGACTGGATAGAATCTGAACGAACTACCGGCCATTTACATGCTAAAAACGGCTGGTATAAGCAGGCTCCGCTGACTGTAGCTGGTCATGAGCGGCGGAAGTGTAGCCGTATGGAGGTCGTTTACTCAAATGGTGAAACTACAGTCAACATCAGGGTGAAGGGCAGATCACTGTTTGTGATCAGAGATGGGGTTGAAGTTGCGGAGAATAGGCTTCCCGACAATGCCTGCTGGATTGCTAATGAATTCATGCGATATGGGAATATAGTCTCTCCATCTGATATTTCAGATCGTAATCTCGCAAATCCATTCAGTGAATAATATGTCAAAACAGTCTGATGCGCTTTCTTCTATCTTCAATGGCGCAGCGATCACTTTCGTAGGTAGGCTCACTGGTGCCGGGATCGGCTATGCTGGAACGCTCATCATCACCAATCTACTGGGACCGGAAGAATTTGGCGGGTTTAAGTATGGTCTCTCATTCTTGAGTTTCGTTACAATTTTTTCAATTTTGGGATTAACTAGTGGAATTGGGAGATATCTTCGACGAGATGATGGGGCGGAATATTTCACTGCCGCAGTTGTGATCGGAACGGGCACTGCAGCGATTCTGAGTGTTGTATTTTTTATTCTTTCCCCGCTTATTGCCGAGACTTTGTTTGAGGAAGAGGCAACACCGTACATTCAAGCAGCCTCAATAGCAATCCTGCCAGTGACGTTAGAGAGATTTGCGATAGCCACAGCGCAAGCAAAGGATAAAGCTCTGCCTGGAACGCTTTTTCCAGATCTTGTAAGGCCAATTACGAAACTCGCAGGTATCGCAGTAGTGGTATATCTCGGTGCAAGGACTTACGGACTCGCAATTGTCATTATCTTGATGATGTCCATTGGTTGTGTAGGAGCTTGGCTATATATTTGGCGCCTTGAAGTAAATTTCAAACGACCAAGGATATCTGTCATAAAGACGCTCTTATCATTTTCCTTTCCCCTTATCCTTAGTAAGAGTGTTTGGTTTGCGATGACCAACGCAGATACTATATTAATTGGTTATTTTAGGGGTCAAACACTGGTCGGAATATATGGAGCTGCATTTTCAACGGCCGTACTGCTAAATATGATAATCAACAGTATAGGATCTCTTTTCTTACCGAATGTATCTGAACTATCTGATGCTGGTAAAATTGAGGAATTTCGGAGGGTCTATCGAACTGCTACACGTTGGATGCTTATACTGGCTGTTCCAATTGCCTTTGGCCTATTCTCGTTCCCAAAAATCATTCTCAGCCTCTTCGGGCCAGAGTTTCCCCAGGGAAGCACGGCACTGATGATTCTAGCAGTTGGGTTTCTAAGCCATATCATTGCTGGATTGAACACGGGCGCTTTAAAAGCATTTAACCGGACTCGTAGTATATTTATTTATCAAACCATCACCGTTATATGTAATATATCACTCAATATATTTCTCATCCCGCGATATGGGATTTCTGGGGCAGCCCTCGCGACGACTGTCTCATTCATTTTATCGAATATCCTTCTGAATTCGGTGCTGTATCGAGAAGCCAAAATGGCCCCAGTGGAGCTTCAGACATTAGTATCCGCGATTAGTGCGTTGGGAATTGGGGTTCTGGTAGCGCGGAACAGTAATATCGGGTCTGTCGAAGCAGCTGTCGCAATATCCTGTCTGTTTGCCATCGTCTGGGGGAGCAGTTGTGTCCTGAGTGGCTTAGTTGAAATAGACCAAATAAAGAGTTTCAGATCTAACTGACGGGGAATGATGGATCACAAGACTCCCTTATTGAACCATACGAATTTAATAGCACAGAACCCAGGCGGAAACGTGATAATGACAATTGAACGAACGAATAAAGATCACCCACTCATATGATTGTATACATTATAATTTTGACTTCATTTCTCCCTTCAGTGAAAAGGCATCCTGGCCCAATTCAAGCGCTGCTATAGTTTACATCAAAAATAATTGCTCACTTTTGGAAGGGAAAGTTGGTCGAGAGCGGTATCGATCGCGGTGGTCAGTTCATCAAGAGAATGGAAGAACCGGTTGCTCAGGGCATCTTGGAGTTGTCGCCAACATTCCTCGACAGGGTTGAGTTCCGGCGAATACGCTGGCAGTGTGACGAAGGCGAGGTCGTCACGGGCCGCCAGGTCCGTGACGGCCGACGCCTGGAAGTACGGCGCTCCGTCCAGCACGACGATCAGATCCTCTTCGAATTCTTCGCATAACGCAAGAATGAAATGTCTCGCATGATCGGCGGTGACGTACTCGGTGAACCGTGAGAAGAAGCACTCGCCATCGTCGGTGACTGCACCGAGCAAACACGTCCAGTCGCGTTGGCCAGACAGTTCGACGCGTGGCCGCGTGCCCCGGGGAAACCACGCGGCACGCGGCTCGACCTGCACGGATTTCTTGGTTTGATCGATACAGACTATTGTGGCGTCCATCTCCAGTCGCTTTTTTTGATCTCGGCGTGGAATTCTTCTTGGTCGGATTCCTCGGCTTCGGCGGCTGTGCGGAGTGGTTTTTGATAACTCAATCCAGCTTCTTTGAGCAACCGCCGACAACTCGGATAGGAGTACTCGACGCCGTAGATGTCTTCGAGAAACTCCTGAACGAGCGCCGGCGTCCACGCCGGCGCGTCGATCCCGACTTCCTCGGGAGGTTCGTGAACGGTTTGCTCGAATTCTTCTTGCTGTGGTTCTGAGATCTTTCGTTTTCTCCCGGATCGATGAGCATCAGAGACGGCTTGCTCAAGCGGTTCGTCTGTATCAAGTCGCATCAGCCAGCTGTAGATCGTTCTTCGCCCGGTGTCGTGCCACTCGGCAAGTTCGGTCTGCGTCACGCCGTTCTTGTACGCGATCGCGGCTAACAACCGTTGTGTCGGCTTGTTTCCCTCGACGTTGTCGAGGGCGTCTTGGAGTTCTTCGACGGAGATCTCGTCAAGATGGTCCATTGCATACTCCAACAATCTACGGGAAGAAAGTTCTAACGGTGACTATAGAATGGGATTATCCACGGACCATTATAGATTGACCTATAGATATCCTAAGTCCTTAAGCAAACCATCGATCTCGAGTTCATCAGTCTCTCGTAATTCTTGAGTAGGCATTTCTCGCTCTAATTTTGCTTGTATTTCATCATCGGATATAGGATTCAACTCATTCGGATCCTCAGAAAGATCATAGAGATCAGGAGACCAATCACGTTCTGGATACTCAATGTATTTATATCCATTCTGTCTCACAGACCTCATGACACTTTGGCCAAGTTCATGTGGCGGACCACAAGCCCGAATATATGCCTTCCTTGATACGATGCCATCCTCATTAAGAAGGGTTTTGCCATCTAGGTCTTCCGAATACCCAATATTGGCTAATTCTAACAACGTTGGGTATATATCGATTTGCCTACATTGTTCAGAGTAGACATCGCCTGATTCACCAGGAGTTCGTAGGATAAATGGGACGTTTATCTCCGAATCATAAACAGTGTGTCCGTGTGTTTCCTCGATATACTGGTCTCTAAAGGGAATATCGATGAAGTAATCTACAAAACGATTAATCACACGCTCTAATGGTCGTAAGTCCAGTTGCAACCTGTACCGTGCAATGTCTCTGATATTTACGAGCATGTCATGATGCCTTTGGTCAACACCGGAAAGTTGTTCGCCATGATCACCATGAAGACCTACTGCCGTCTGGTTAGGGAAGCCTCCTATGAATTCTTCAAGTTCTCGATCTAGCGCTGACAAGGCCCGCGTATATTTTTGAAGTCGCGGACTCTGGAAATCTCCATATTTTTCAGAATCGAACTCATCAGGAACGTCAATTGGGCCATGAAGTTCCCAGAGATGAAGATACAGGAAAAATGGCTCTTCTAATGAATCTCTCTTGTCCAGGGCCTCGGATTTCCAGTCATTTGTAAGATTTTGGTTTCGTTCCCGATACCAATATTTATCAAAGCCGCGATCAAGATCAGTTTCCTCAATTAGAGGGCCGGTTGACATGGCGTATGTATGAAATCCGGCTTCAGAGAATCGTTCAGCTAACGTTTTAATGTCATCTCGGATTCGCACATTATGGTGAGTATTGACTCCATTGTTTTCTGAATACCTGCCTGTAAAATAACTGGCTACAGAGGGGGTGGTAGTGCTTGTCGTAGAACACATTTCTGTGAAAAACTCTCCCTCAGCTGCAAATCGGTTTAGAAATGGCGTATCGGCATATTCATCCGTAAGAAAGTCTCTCCGGAGGCAATCCACAGTGATCAGGCAAACGTTCATGCATCGCGAATGAATTTGTGCCTAAATAATTTTTCTGATGTCAGGTACATTTCGCCCGTTATTCGTCTCATCTGAGAGTAGATTATTTTACAATAGCCTTCCAGCATTCGTCTTTAGCTAAGACTCACACCTCGGTTGTGTAGTGGTAGTGAGCGTCTCTTGGAGGATCGGTCGTTGCTGATGGATCTTCTGTGCGTCTTCGATCAGTCGTTCCAACAGCGGCGGTGGCGAGTATCCGAGATACTCACCAAGTTCGTGAAGGATAAGCTGGGCGTGCGACCGGGAGTGATCAGTGCAACTGCTGAATATTGTGCTGAAACGACCTCAGTGACGGTGCTACAGTGTGACGATTTCGAGGCACAGTGGCACAGCGAATCCGCCCGAACATGCAAATATAACGCAGACCACTCTCGCTCCAGCCTGCTCCTCGTGACGGGCTTGGAACTCCTCGGAGAGGAACTCGTGCAGCCGCAACACGGTTCCATCAGAGATCATTACGTCTCTGAATCGATCGATATCAGCGTCAACAGCGTCGGGAACAGCGACCTCGTCGAGACCGTGCTCGACGAGGTCGCGGAAATACTCCGCGAACGTCGGCGTCAACCGATGGTAGAAGCCGCCGGGAGAGATCGGCTCATCAGCCGTCGAGTTGTAGCTGCGTCTGAAGCCAGCGAATGTTCGGCTCTCGCTTACGGCGAAGCCGAACACGAGCGCTCACACGAGGACTGGAACCTGAAGCTTCCCCTCACGCTTGACCACGCCGAGTTCCTCGAAGAGCACGCCGAGGAACTCGGAGGGAAACAGTGTAGTGAGCCGACGCATGATTCTCGGTGAGGTGGCTTTGGTGTGCACAGCCGTCGCCCTCTCATTCCTCTCGAAAAGTAGCCTCGATAAGCCGCGGCTGTCACGTGGTTCTTCTCTTAGCTAAAGACGGATGGATGCGCGGTTTCCTCCATTGCTACTACCACAACGTCTACGGCATTCGCCCCGTTGAACGAGAGCTTCGAAACACGGTTGTCTGGCTTAGCTGCGGGTGCGATCGACCGCCGTGAGGGCGATGCCTGCCGATCAAGATGCATCGAAATCTACGATCCAACCGCTGAAGACTACTATGGCTACGGCTGCACGATCGTTTCGACCGGGCAAAAGATTCCCATTGCAGCCGACTTCACCGAGAGCAAACAAGCGCCAGAAGAGGCGGCGATGCGCGTCACGTGTGATGCGCTCGCCGTCGCCAAGCCGATGTGGATAGTCGGTGACAGCACCTACGACACGCTCGACTGGTACGACCACTTGCTGGCCGCAGGGGTCGTGCCAGTCGCTCCGTACAACGCACGAAACACTGACGACCCGAAAGACGTCGAGTACAGGGTCGAAGACCTCATCACCGAACACAGCGAGGACGTTCAACTAAAGGTATCGACGCTGGACGAGACGTATAATCGCCGTATGGTGTTGAGCGAACCAAGGAATCAGTGAAGGACTGCGGCCTCGGGCGCACCCACGCCCGAGGCCGCGTCCACGCACGAACGCAGGTGTTCCTTGTGCTGTGCCTTCGCCTCGTCGTCGCAATCACCAACTACGAACGAGGAGACAATCCGGGAAGCACGATCATCACGGTGTGACAGGAGTTCTATGACACCCTCTTCCTCTACCTAAGAGCACACTATTTTGTTACCATAACTCATTAGTTAGACATATGGTGATAGAGGGGGTTTTTAGTAAATATGAGTGAGAGAGATTCGATAAATACTAAAGACAGAGAAACGTCATCAGACAGCGTATTATATGTAATAAACGATGTTGGGGGACCAAAGACTCGTTCCTCTTCTGTAGCTCAATACCAGTTTTCTAAATCTGTATGTGATGATTTCAACACTTATATTATATCTAAAACCCCAATAAAGGAGCCAAGTTTAAATAAAATGTCAACTAAGTCTTTCACTCCCCCAGGGAATGTTTATATCCGGAACATCTTATTCCCATTTTTTGTGATTTATGTATATATTCTATATAGAAAAGATATTAGACTCTTGATTACTGGTGGTGATGGAAGTATTCACCTTCCTACTATACCAATTTCTATTCTTTCGGATAGTAACTGGGTTATCTTTGAGTGGGATAGTCCAGATTGGAGGCACAACAGAAGAAGAGAATATGAAGATAGGGTTAATCTTGAGTTTATGTATAGAGAAGTCATGTTTTTAGTCTCTCGTCTAAGCTATACGATTTCAGATCAGGTATTTTTAAGTGATAAAACAGAATTAATTAAGGAAGGACAGAAGACTACCTTCATTGGCGGTGCTGACTGTAGAAAGATAAATAAAGTGGAATCAAAAACACCACCATCGAATAATAGATATAAGGACATGAAGCGTGTGGTTTACGTAGGGAATATGTACTATCATAGAGGAATAGATCTTATACTTGAAGCTGCGGATCAATGCGGATCTGATTTCCAGCTGGTGTTAATTGGCCCCTCCCCCGAAGAAAGTGAAAATGAAAATTTTCTCCCACAGGGCATCAGCTCCTTTCAAGATCTTCTGAATAATTATGATATTGAGTATGAATACCTCGGTGTGTTGGATCACGAAGATGCCCTATCAGAAATGACAAAATCAGACATTGGCATTTGTATTTTGCCATATGAAAGAGGAATGAATGATTATCGATTATCGTATCCGATTAAGGTTTTTGAATATATGAACTCTGGACTGGCCCTTCTCTGTTCAGAAACCCCAGCAATGAAAGATGTGATAGGAAATAACCAATTAACACAAAATGATTCGACAGATATTGCTAAAAATTTAGGTAGAATGTTGAGAGACGAGGACCATCTTAATGAGATGAAGCAAAATAACAAGGATAGTGGACCAGAGTATTGTTGGGAGAATATCCGACCAACAATATCTGAAGAGTTAAAAAAATATATGAAGGACACTGATGCCTGATGAGATGAAAGTCTGAAGTCCCCAGAATGTCTGGAGTACAATTGGGGTGGTATGAGGCCGTGAACTAAACGGCCCTTCGCTCCTGGGAAGGAGATCGTTGACGGCGAGAGTTGCGGCTGAAAGTCGAAGAGGGCAAAGGCACCGCGCCAGCGGTGCCCGATATGTTCCCAATAAGCCGATTCGTGTCGGAATCGGCTGCAGCGGACCTGCTCCAACAGGTTCGCTGGCGTGATGGCGTCGAGTGCCCCCGCTGCCGTTCTGACCTATAGTGGTTCACCGAAAATTTAGGTGTACTCTGCGTGGTAGGGTGATGACTGGACGAGAGAAAGAGATCGTCCGTCACCTCAGTGAGGACGATTTCGACCGCTTGCTCACACAGATTGATGATGAGAAGGTGAGCAAGCGGTTCACCTTCATCAAACGGCTGTACAAGGGTGCAACGCCGGAAGATGCAGCAAACGATGTCGGGGTGCCTCAATCAACCAGTAGCCGGTGGGTCACGCTCTGGAACGGAGGCGGTCTTGGACTCCTTACACCGAGTTTCGGGGGTGGCCGGCCCCCGAAACTCAACGATGAGCAACGAGAGCGCTCATCGTTCTCCTCGAAGAAGGCGAACCCTGGAAGAAACAGGAGATTCAGCACCTCTTGAACGAAGAGTTCGATGTCAAGTTCCATCCAAACTCGGTACTTCCCAATCGAGGTTTCGGCGGATCACTGAATCAGTGAGTTTCTTTGGTGATCACCGCGGAGTTCTTGGGGTGGCTTCACGCTGACCGAACTCTGCGGTGAAGCGTTACGCCGAGTCGAGTGATTTCACCGTTTCAGCGGAGAGCTGCCGCTCATCGCGGGCATCCCGAGGCCGCGGGCTGAGGCCAGCCCGCGGCCGTCGCGTACGAGTCAGGGACACCGACGCCGTTCATCTCGATCGTCCAGCGCCGGTTCAACTCCTCTTCGAGGACGTGTCTGATCCAGTCACAGAAGGTCGTGAACGTGAACGCGGTGGGCAGGTCGCGCCCGCCCCGGCGTGGGCGGGCGACGACCGCCCACCGGAGCACTAACCAGAGATTCTCCAGCAAGAAGCTCACCAGCACGAACGCCAACCGCACGATCGGATCCTGTGTCGTCGTGGTTGGTCGTGCCTGGCGAAATAACCGATAGCTTGTCTCTATCGCTGATCTCTTTCGATAGAGCCGTTCGACCTCTTTGGGCGTGCGGTCGGCCAGACCGCACGCCACGTACCCCCGGACGACCTCGCCGTGCTTGCCTCGATCACCGGCGTGATAGGAGACAGCGACCGCGAGCGGGAACTGAATTTCCCGCTCGCGGTCTTTGTACATCCGGTAGGTCGTCATGTACGAGCGGTGCGTGTCCAGTTTCTCTTGCATTCGCTCGCCCTTGTTCTGGACAGGGACGACGGTTGCAGCGATCTCACGAGAGCGGCGGATGACGCGTTCGTTGTAGAAGCCGCGATCAGCGAGCAAGAGGTCGATTTCGAAGGGGTAGGCGGCGACGCGGTCGAGGACGCGCTCGACCGCGTCGGCCTCCTGTTCGTCGCTACGGACGTAAGTCATGGCGAGTGTGACCGGCTTGCCGTTCGAGACGACGTATGCGGTGCAGTAGCGGTGACACGTCGTCGTACCGTCCTTAGCACCCATCCGACAGAGTTCGCCAGCGTCCTCGTGGTGAGAGCCGTGATAGGGGTTATCGACGAAGTCGATGGAGACGATTCTCGACCGCGAGGGGTCGAGAATCGTCATGGCGAGGCGTCTGTACAGGAGGTTAGCGGTGAATTCGAGCCAGCCTCGGTCGAGGGTGTGCAGCCAGTCCATGACGACATCGTCACAAGGCGTCTCGTCAGTTTCGTCGCAGATCTCCCAGATGGAGGTCTGATTGACGGCTGCGAGAATGACAACAGCCCAGATATCGTCGGAATCGAGGGGCGAGCCCTCGATTCCTCCCATTGGGAGTGGCGTAATCACGCCAGCCGCTAGTTCTTTTACGTCCCAGGCCGAAAGTTCTCCGTCTGGTTGGGGGGGTATTGAACACATCATCCCAACCAGACATCTTCCTCAATCAGAGCGACGCTTTAGCTTCGGCTCTCACACCGATTGGGAAGTACCGAAACTACCTCCCACGACTTCTCTCTGATCTTGGCCTCTCGTACGTGATTCCACGTACGGAGAGGCCAGACCGACCAGAGAACGCTGACAAAATCCTCGGCGAACGCGTTGCCGACACGTTCGCTGAGGATGAGACAGACGAGCCACACAATAAACGCGACGAAGACGACAACGACGAGGAGTGGACGGTTGACGATGATGTCCGAACAGACGGTGGAACAACAGTGGGATTCTTCGAGATCTCGCACCCGCAACCGTGGGACAATTCCCAACGACTGTACACCGTCAGTGAGTTGACGATCGCCCGGCCGCTGGTGAAAATCGACACACCAGCGGCCGGGTTCTATGCGCTCAACGGTGAGAGCATCGTCCAATTCATCCCCAACCAGGAGAGAGAACGGATCTGCGCGTGTTTCAAGGAGGTACGCGAACAGAATGGGCGAGCGGATTCTGCTCGTCTTGGACAACTTCTCCTCACACATCTGTGCGCACACGCGGAAACGCGCCCACGAACTCGGAATCGACCTCATCATTCTCCCGGGCGGCTCACCGCATCTCAACCCGATCGAGCCAGTCTGGAAAAGTCTCAAATGGGAATCGTCGCCCCTCATCGTGGAGGGCGCGGCAGAGTACTGCGCCCTCCTCGATGAAATTTTCACGAGGTTGACCAGCCAGTTGAGTTTCACAGATTCATGGATCGAGAATCACCTCAGTGGATTCACTCAGAAGTTGCGTTAATCACTATATGGTGCGGGCGGGTACGCCAAGTGGGTGCAGATCGCCTTAATTCTCTATCGTGTCGGACTGGAAAAGAGCCTCCGTGAGACGGAAGACTAACTCAACGAGATACCCGGTGTTCTTGCTGTATTCGATCTCGACGAGGCACCGCACTACAGTTCGTTCTGTTGGTGGGAACAGGAGTACCGGATGCGTGAACTCCGCCGCCTGCTCCGCGATTCGGCGGAGCAGGCGGGCTGGACTGGTGAAGCCGCGATTGACGCAAGTGGCTTCCAGCGCGATCAGACCAGCTACCACTACCGCGACCGCGCGAACTACTCGTTCCAGTCGATGAAGACAACGATCTTGCTCGACGTGAATTCGCTGGCGATCAAGGACGTTCATTTCACGACGCAGAAGGCCTGGGACGGCCACATAGGGATTCAGGTCTTCCGCCGGAATGCGGAAGACCTGCGCGTGTTGTCTGCCGACGCGAACTACTCCTGGAGCAACCTCCGTGAGGAGTGTCGCTCCAACTCGACGCGACCGTTGATCAAACACAGGGAGCAAACACCGTTACAGAAGGCTCACAACGCCCGAATGAACGAGGACTACAACCAGCGCTGGATGAGTGAAACCGGCTTCTCGCAGTTGAAAGAAGACGACGGCGAGAAGTTGCGCTCCCGGAGCTGGCACGGCCAGTTCCGGGAGCTCACACGCAAGTGTATCATCCATAACCTGACGCAGACGGCGAGTTAAGGGCTCGCCGCCTGCTCCCCTTCTCCGGACGTATCCGGGAGAGGCATCGCCGTCGTCATCGAAACGACGACCCGAAATACCATGGCTCTGACTCTTCAGCAAACGACGGTAGAAGCGGCTACTGCATCTTCTGTGTTCAAACAGTCGTCTCTGACGCCGTGACGCTGTAGGCTGTCAACCCCACCCCGACGCTGTCTGGCGTTCAACAAGGCATCACAACTGCTATTTATTTTATTGAACCATTGAATCAAGACGTTAGGAACTATTAAGGCCAATTCGTTCTATGCATGTGTCTTTTTCCCCGGATAGAGTGTAATAATCAGTATCATCCCCATCATAGATCTGATTCTCTGTGATTTTGAAACGGTTATAGCATTGGATCCAGAATGAATTGCCCTCGATCGCTGCCCGCTCCGCAGAGGCGATATCCAGTTCATCAACAACGTATAATGATCCGTTTGGCACATTGGTGACTCCCCAAGAGTAGTCTGAATTATGAGACTTCTGATCCCAAGTACCAATCACAGAATTACTTCCTGAGAGGCGAATACTGATGGAATTATTGTACCGTGCCTCAAGTATTGTGAATGTCTGGGCAGATCCAACTACGTATCCGGATCTATATTCGACGAGCCAATCCACGGAGTTAACCTGAGGTTGTGAAGCACTAATGGTTGTGCCGCCAGAGATAGAACTGGGCACCAGAGCGATAAATCCAGTTGAGATTGCCAACACTGCCAGAAACAGTCTAAGGTACTTGCGATCGGATAGTCCTTTCGCCAATAGTGGTAGGAGTAATATCGGGGCAATAGGTATGACACGGAAGATCCCAACGCCTAAAGAGAGTGTTGCGGATGTCAAAATAATGCCGGCTACCGTGACTCCGGCCAAGATCGTGGTCGCGTGTCTATAATCGATCTTGCGAGAACGGAAGATCGAAACAACGGTAACGGTGCCGATTATTGAAAGGGTCAAGACATATGAAAGACGGATTACCGCTTCAATGATTTTCGAGATTGAGCTAACTGACTCCGTTACAACTGCAGTCCCACCACCCCCGCCTTCTCTAACTGCAGCAATCTCCTGTCCAGTGAGTCGATAACTCGCCCTATACAGGATGCTGCTGGCAAGACCGGCTATGAGTAGTCGATACCCAAGAATTACGGACACAATCAGCCCCGGTAAAATACTCTGTGGTTTTGGATTCACCAATAGAGATGTTCGGCGCTCCACTACCCGGACGACAAACTGAGAACCAAAGACAATGGCGGCGATAATAGCTACAAATGGATGGAGAAATATCTGTGAAATGCCCAAGAAAATCTGTAGTATCCGACTCCGGAGAGACCACTCGTTTTGGAAAATTGACCAGAAAATAAGGAGTAAAAACGGCATTCCGAGTGAGAACGGGCGACTAAGAAAACGAAAGAAGAGTCCACCGAGGATCGCGATCAGTGCGAGCCGACGGCCGGTTGGAGTTCCGGGAGTTCTCCTGACAACAGCAACTGCAAAGCAAAGACCAAGAATAGGGACATAGTACGGAGCAAGTTGCAAAATTCTTCCCACTGGAACGTTTGTAATGAATCCTAAACCCTCGATAATAATATGATAGAGTGGATATATATTTGCATCGAGTCCAAAATTATCGTAATGTATAGTATTGAGATGACCCCATGGATCTGACGGACCCCATATCGTATTCCAGATAAGCGAGTGAGAAACGAGAATGGTGGTAAGAAAGATAGAGTTTAAAATAATGACTGGCCAAGAGATCTCAGCTACGGTGAGACTAACCGCAAAGACAGCTGCGGCCAACGTGAGCAGAATCCAGAACGTCCAATACGGTTCGTAGAATCCAACCCACGGACCGTCGCTGATGCCTGTGTTCTCACGTACCACTACCGCAATAGAAATTAGGAGGTAAAACACTGCACTGAGCAGCTTTGACTTTGAGTTCATATTTTCTTGATTAGATAAACGCAATACAACTCGTGATTTCGTCAGAGAATTGAACTCGTGAGTGACTTTGCTATCTTTATTTGTGAGTCCTTCGGTCTAGCTTCTACTGAATCCTCTGTGAGATATGGATCTTGCATCATAGTTTTAAATGAATGAGCATCATATAGCCAATACATTGATGTTCCGTACTACAGTCCACCATAATTCACATATTATAATAAGGTCCCGGAAAGATTTATTTAAAATCAATTTTCAGTTAGCAACTCCTCATATATAGAGTTATATTGTGCCGCAATCACCGAAGGGTGATGATTATCTATCATTTCTTCTCTCGCGATCTTCCCAGCCTGTTCAAGCTCATTGAGCGACGTAGACGATATCCAGTTAGCAAGACTCTCAACATCCCCAATATCATCTAAGTGCCCGGTTTCTCCGTTCGTAATCAATTCAGGCATCGAAGTCGTGTTGTAGCCACAGACTGGCGTCTCTGATGCCATCGCCTCCATAACCACATTCGGACAACCTTCACGGACCGAAGGGAATAATAGGAGATCAGCAGTCGAATACAGTTGTGGCAATTCTACTTTGGGTAGCCGGCCCAAGCATTCGACATTTTGGATCTTATCAGCTTGTCTTTCGATTGTCTTTTGTTGCGGGCCGTCGCCGATGATGAAAAATTTCGCATCGTCAACCTGCTTCGCGACAGAGAGCACGTCCGACGGCCGCTTTCGCTGGGAGAGTGCTCCCACGAATAGTATCGATTTGACACCGTCTTCGGTATCAACCCTCTTTGACTGCTCGTAGTTCGGATTGAAGAGATCGGTATCGACGGGATTGTGGATAACGTCGGATTCAATCCCCAAGTGGCGTTTCACTGTTTCCGACGTGTGCTCACTTACAGAAACGTGGTGATCTGCCAACCGTGCCAGCACTCTCTTGTACCGCGTGGAGTAATCACCACTCGGTTCAATATCAACTCTGAACGAATGGACATGACCTAATCCCCGATTCCGCATTTGGGCCACCAATCCCATCGGGAGAGTGATTTTCGGATATCCTCCTGTATGGAGGAGATCGAACTGACCCAGAGCAGTGTTCGCGGCCCCCAACTTCGCCTGGAAACCACTGTCCCCCAAAGTCGCTGTACTCACAGTCTCGGGCACAGTTTCTTTTTTCCCATTAGAAAACATAGTGACCTCATACCGGGAGGGGTCAAGGTGGGACGCAAGCTGATAGAACAGATGTGGGATCGCTCGCTCCTGATCCACGTAGTATGGGAATAGAATTTTCGTCCGACTCATACTTTCATCGCTATGCCAGTGACAGTCGCGATCGTCATACGCGGCACTACTGAAACCATCGATATCACTGTGTTGGTTGAAGAAGAAAACAAAAGCGAATAGTGTCACGCTAGAGCTTCCACGACCCAAAATGACATGTAAACCACGAAACCTCATTACGATAGACACGATAACCGCCCGATTAATATATCACCACTCTAAACTCGATAATGAATGGATCGACCGAACATTCTGGTTATTGTGATGGATACGGCCAGGGCTCAAAACGCCCTCCCAATGGAGAACCCAGCCATTTTGCCGAATCTGAAATCACTCGCCGACGACGGAGCAACCTTCACACAGGCCATCACTACGGCTCCGTGGACGCTCCCGTCACATGCCTCGATGTTTACTGGCCAATATACCCGAGACCACGGAACACACGCGGGCAGTAAATTGTTTACTCCCAAATTCGAACCGCTTCCAGAACTGTTGCGAAATGAGGGGTACGATACAGTTGGGATTTCGAACAATACTTGGATCAGCCCGACATTCGGATTTGATAAAGGGTTCGAGGACTTCTACCAGAGCTGGGAGCTCTTTTCGTCCGATACCGACCTGAGTGACGTTATTCGAAACAACCAGAATTGGAACACGAAGCTCTACCAACTGCTTCAGCGTGTAAGATGGTCTGAGGCACATCGATCCTTGGGAAACGCACTGTATGCTAAGTTCTTTCAGAACCGGTACGATGATGGCGCACTCTTGACGAATCACAGGATAAAAAAGTGGATCGGTGAAAGATCTGAGTCTGACAGGCCGTTTTTTATGTTTGTGAACTACATTGAACCGCACCTCGACTACGATCCACCTCGCTCGTTTCGATACAAACACCTGCCTGACGACATATCCCCTGAAAAAGCCGACGACGCAAACCAGGACCAGTGGGGGTACGTGAGCGGCGATGTCCAAATGGAAGGGTGGGAGTTCCGGGCACTGGAAGCACTCTACAATGCAGAATTGGAGTATTTGGATTACAGACTAGGAAACATCGTTTCGTTTCTCCGGAAACAAGGAATTTTCGAGAACACTTTCATCGCAGTGCTGGGTGATCACGGAGAAAATATTGGTGAGCACGGATTGATGGACCACCAGTATTCTCTCCACGACACTCTGTTGCATGTGCCGCTGATACTTCACTATCCTGAATCCATATCTGAAAGGACAGTTATCGAGTCTCAGGTCGAAATCCGGGACTTATTTCCGACTATACTCGACATTACCGGTGTTCAGAGTCCGGACTTGGATTCAATCTCGGAGAACAAGTTGCTATCTACAGAGGTCAGTCGAGACCGAACGTTTGCCGAGTACGTCACACCTCAACCGGCCATTGAAACGTTGGAACAGCGGGTGGATGACGCTGCCGAAGAAATATCGAAATTCGATCGAACACTCCGATGTATCCGCACAGATGCCTGGAAATTCGTCCAAGGGTCCGATGGAAGCGAATGGCTGTTCGACCTACGAAACGATCCCGAGGAGATCAACAACGTCGTAAACGACCACTCTAAAAGGACCCAACGACTGTCGAAAAAACTTGAAGAGGTATACGGGCCTATGACAACTGTTGGCAGCTCAAACATGGACGAGGTGGACGATTCGACTCAGAAACGTCTGGAAGAGCTAGGGTACATATAGCTGAACAAGAAATAGAGTTGTATTATGACAAACGTGGCTCTCGTCGTTCTTGACACATTACGAAAAGATGCGTTCGACAGACACTTCAGTTGGTTGTCTGGTCAACGCTTCGAGAATGCATATTCGACAGCAAACTGGACTTCACCTGCACATGCCTCCATGTTTACCGGGAAATACCCTTCTGAAGTAGGAGTACATGCCAAATCACCTTCTCTTGATGTCGACGAAGACGTGCTACCAGAACAATTAAGCAAATCGGGATATCGAACCCGATGCTGGACTGCAAATCCAAATATCTCCCCGGCTCGTGACTGGGATCGTGGTTTTGATGAATTTATTGGTGCAAGCAAATTGATGTCCGCTTCGGACGACGTCGTAGATTGGAGCGCCTTCTCGGCACCGAGATCGTCACTGCTAGGTGAATTGTGGAAATACCCAACTGCTTTTTCCGAGTGCATTCGCTCGGAATACGACACTTGGCGCTCGCTACGGAGTGGTATCGCGTATCTCCGTGGAGGTATTGAGGCAATAGGGGGGGCACCAGACAGCGGTGCCTCCTCTGTCCGCAACAGACTCCAGAAAACAACCTTTGGTGAGGATGAATTCCTTTTTCTCAATCTAATGGAAGCACATACACCGTACTATACGCCGCCTGGTTTCGACGGACCGAACCAAGACAATGCGATAACAGTCAGTATCAAAGATTCTCTCGGTCTAGAGACTCCTCCAAATGGGACTGTTGAGGCGTACTTTGATGCTAGTCGATACCTAGCGAGTATATATAGAGAAATCTTCGAAGAACTGGACTCGTCGTTCGACTATATTATAACGGTTTCTGACCACGGGGAGATGTTAGGCGAATCCGAGACGTGGAACCACACGTACGGACTCTTCCCGGAGATCGTAAACATTCCACTGGTCATCTCTGGTAAAAATATGAACGGAAAATGCGAGACGACTGTGAGTCATCTCGACCTGCACAAAACGTTACTTGATATCTCAGGGATCGAGCACCGCTCCCGTGGCAAAAATCTGTTAGATAACCCTCAGGGGAACCCGGTACTGACCGAGTATCACGGCCTTATTCCGGTTGCAGTACGTCGACTCGAAGAAGAGAACGTTGACCCCGACATACTCAATACGTACGATTCACGTTTGTCTGGGCTTGCAGTGCCACCCAGTTATTACGGACATGAAACTAACAGTGGGTATGTTGGTAGCGGATCTGCGAACGAGGACCCGAAAGAAGTGCTATCGAATCTTCAGGGTTCAATATCAGAACGTACGACCGGAACAGAACAAAACGAGATGTCTGAAGAAGTAATTGACAGACTCGATGACCTCGGGTACGTCTAATCGTTCTATTGGAAGAGATACTTTGAAATGTGACAAAGGAGACATTGACCGTAGGGATCATGAAAGTGGAAGATACGGTGGCTGATATCGATGTAACTAATATATTCATTTATGTTGCTGACGCAGTCAGGTGGGATACGCTGCCCGAGTCAGTTTCCGAGAAAGGGATGGTATGGAAGTCGGTGGCCGGCTCTATCCACTCACCGACGTCTTTTGCCACACTGGTGAGTGGTTCGTACATGCCGTACCACGGAGTGACCGATTTCGATTGCCGGATCCCGGAATCAGTCTTTACTCTGTTCGATATCGAAAGCCACGAAACCCGGTTTGTGAACTCGATAGGCGTTTCAGGATCTGATGACCCGATCTATTCCGTACTGGATCAGCCTTCAGAAGAGGTCGAAGACCCGTTCGGCTCAGTATCAAAACCGTTCGTCGTAATGGAGCGCGGACAAGGAGGACACTCGCCGTACGGGAATTTCGACGGAACGGCGCAGGAGTACTTTGGGTCTCGATCGGACAGCACTGTTGAAGCGGTGAGAGAAGAGTATCGAGAGGGTGTCCACCAGGACGCAGAGACGTTCTTAGAGCGACTCGATCACCTAAAATCAGAAGGAATCCTTGACGATACGCTCGTCATATATACGTCGGACCACGGCGAACTTCTTGGAGAGGGTGGGATGTTCGGACACAATGGACCGATTCGACCGGAGTTAGTGTTCGTTCCGACTGTCTTCATCCATCCGGATATCCCTGCAGAGGAGTCAGACGAAGAGTTCGGACATACTGAATTGTTATCGACAATACTCAATGTGCTCAATGTAAGCGAAGACGAACGACCCGTCATTTACCAACCGAGTACATCGGACGATGTCTCGTTTTCTTTCTATCAGAAACACCACGATCTCCCGATCGTTCCGTTCTCCGGGGTAACAAAATACGACAGTGTCTGGGATTCCGATGGTGGGTACGTATTCTCTCGGTCAACCTGGTATCAACGAGCCCCTGGATTGATCGGAAATCTCTTCTTTGCCCCCACTAAACATCTTTCACGAAAACTGTTTCCGGATGGTCTGAAGGCTTACAAGGGAGGGTGCAGCCACTATGGAGAACCACCAGGAAACCCCGAAAAATTCGACGAGATACTGGAAAAGTGGAAAGAGTCGGTCGAAACGCCCACTAGTTCAGTTGCACTCGACCAAGACGCACAGGACCGGTTGAAAGACCTCGGATATATAAATTAGAGTCGATAGCAGTCAAGTAGGTCTTCGATGTGGTCTTCCATCGTATGGTTTCTGGCCCATTCGTAGGCATTCTCTCTCAATCGCTCCAAATCTGACTCAAATACTAAATCGCTGATAGAGTTTGAGAGGTCGGTTTCATCTTCTGGAGCGAATAACCCCCCCCTGTGTTCGCTCACGAGTTCAGGGATACCACCGATATCCGCGCCGATCACCGGAAGACCCTGTGCGAAACTCTCGTAGATTGTCAATGGTGAGTTTTCCATCCAGATCGATGGAACGATGGCTGCGGCAACTTCTCGTCGGAAACTCTGGAGACGCTCATCCGAAACATACCCGTGGTATGTGACGTTCGCAACTTCACTCTCGACCTTTTTACTCCGGCCGTCGTAAGGTCCTGTACCACAGATGTGAAAGTCCACTTCTGGTGTTGTCTTGGCAGCTTCAAATAACGTGTCCAGTCCTTTCGCTCGGAGATGTTTTCCCACAAAGAGAACAGAGTCTTCGGCACTATCCGGGACGGAGTTTGCCAGTTCGTGGACGCCGTGGGGGATACAGGCTGTACTGACATCACTGAAGAAACCGTGCTTGCGATGTTCGTCGATCACATGCTGGCTCGGTCCAATAACGACATCGGGCTTACCGATCATTCGATCTTTCGCTTTGCTGTACATCTGACAGGGAACAGGTGGTGAATTGCAAATCTGAAGTTCGTCATCAGGTGCGGTGAGCTCTCGAAGTAAGTTACTCTTCGGACAGATGAGACTGTAGTCGTGAAGCGTATGCACATACCGCACGTCGGCCTCGGCGATCGCCTTCCCAGCGGATGCCGTAATCCCCATAAAATTGTTTGAGTGAACGATGTCCGGCTGTTGTGAATCCAAAAATTTTGCTACAACGCGTTTAGCATGCGGATTTATTGTGTCGAATTGATGCCAGAGAGCTTTCATAACGACATTTTCCCCAGTCCCATCCGTCCGGTGTGACGTGTTCAGAGGGTAAAAGCGGTAGACAGGAACTCCATCGAAGATTTCTTTTTGAATACGAAGTGAACGACGCGAAACCTCACTCGTAGTAGTCAATACTGAAACGTCGTGGCCCCGTTTCTGTAGTGCCCGAGCTGTTCGATGCACGTAGTTTTCAGCCCCTCCGAACACATCCGGAGGGTATACTCCGTTCACCAAACAGATAGTTGCCATTGCGCAAATCAAACACACTAATTAATCGTAAGAGTTCCGAAAAGAGAATACAGAATACGCCGACAAAGATCATTACCGCTCAACGAAAATGGGATATTCCGCCATCTTGACTTCGCAAGTATGAATATCGTTCTTGGGTCGCACTACTTTCACCCACATATCGGCGGTATTGAGTCGGTCGTTGAATCTCACGCCAAGCGGTTGGCTGACAGAGGCCACGATGTGACGGTAATTACGACAGATGTTGGCGCTGAATCGCTCGGATCACAGCGAAACGGATATAATATCAGTCGGTACCCTGCCTGGAATCCAGTAGAACAGTTCGGTGCTCCCTACCCGATCCCGAGTCCAGTCTCTGCCAAAAGTCGTATACGGAACGTTATCGAACAAGAGGAAAGGGACGTCATACATGCCCACGGGATGAACTACTTGACGACATCGTTATTACTGAAAAACGCCCCCCTGCACACACCTGTAATTTTACACCAACACACGCCGTTTGTGGAATACCCATTTCCGGCCAATATAGTGGAGATGATCAACGATCGGACGGTTGGAAAGTGGAACCTCTCACAAGCCGATAAAGTCTATTACGTCAGTCGGAATATCGGCACGTACATTGAGTCGATCAGCACGGAAGTCAATAGTGAATTGATGACGAACGGAGTAGACACAGATAAGTTTCGGCCGAACAGGACTGAATCAGGAGACGGTATAGGAATGGATTCGGTCGATCCGGTATTTTTCGCACTGTCTAGACTATCTCAAAAGAAAGGGATCGATGTTCTGTTGGATGCCGCCCGAAAGCTGGATCAGCAGTCCACAGAACTACAAATTGTCGTCGCAGGGGATGGACCCATGAGAAACAATGTAAAAGCTGCTACCCGCAACATCGATATCCTCAAATACAGAGGGCGGATTTCAGACGAGAAGCTACCGAGGTACTACTCAGCTGCCGACGGATTTATATTCACGTCGAAGAGTGGCGAAGCGTTTCCAACGTTGACCATGATGGAGGCATACGCGTCTGGTACTCCAGTGATCAGTTCGAAACTCACGGACGACCCTGTCGGGATTAAAGACGGAGAGAACAGTGTTCTCGTTAAACCGGACGACTCCGACGAACTCGCACAGGCAATTGCAAAGTTGGCTGAAGATAGGGATCAATTACAAAGTATGTCCAAGCAAGCCCGTGAAACCGCAGTTAGATACTTTTCACTCGAAGATAGAATCGACCGCCTTGAGAAATGCTACAGTTCGATGTAGAATCTGCGTGGAATCCTAAGGATAGAAAAGACATCAGTTGATACCATCGGCTCTTAGGTGGTTACCTCATCTACGACTTCTTCGAGGTCGGCAACCGATGATACCCATGTGAAACTGCGTGCGTGGCGTCGTGCCTCCTCCCGTCTCGTGGCAGAGTACTCGTTTTCGAGCAAGGCTGATGAGAGCCCTCTTGAAATGTCCTCCTCCGAGTGAGGGTCAACGTAGATCGGGTAATCCTCAAGAACCTCCGGTAATGCACCCGCTCTCGAAGCAACGACAGGTGTGTCACAGGCCATCGCTTCGAGGGGTGGGAGGCCAAACCCTTCATGTAATGATGGGAATAAGAAGACATTAGACTGGTCGTAGATGTACTTTAATTCTTCATCAGAGACGTAGCCAAGATGAACGACATCAGGCGCAGACTCCAGTTTGAAGTTTTTGAAAATTGTTCTATTCTTTGGACCAACAAGTACGAGCTTGTAGTCCATTCCAGATTTTTTATTGAATTTTTTGAACCCATTAATTAGAGCTTGGATATTTTTTCGAGGGTTCAATTGGCCGATGTACAGAACGTAGTTCTCAGGCACGTCAATCTGGTGACCATCCCTATCGTGGATATACTGTGGATCGAGACCATTGTGGACCACATGTACTTTCTCGTCAGGGATACCAAGTACGTCCGTAATTTCAGATTTAGAAAACTTCGAAACAGTAACGATCGCATCAGCCGCTCGTGCTGCAACTGGGACCGTCGCTTTGCGATAATACTCGTACAGTGTACTTGAATATCCCAACATTGCGTTGACGTCGTGGATATACAATATAACCGGAACGTCGAGTTCGAATGGGGGACCATTTCCGTTGGGGCATAGCAACACGTCGATATCGTTGTGGTTATAAAACGGCAACACCGCCCTCTCCCAGAAGATTCCGTACAACTGCGATTCGGATGAGTAGAATTGCGAATGGATACGCGAATTCGGGAACTTATTCTGAAGGGAGGGAGACCCGTACAATTTAACCTCGGAACTTGACGCCGAACGAATTGTCTTCGTCAGCTTGAGCCCAACCTGAATTGCCCCCCCTGGATTGTCGACACTGAACGTACGAGCGTTGATCCCGATCACATTCATAGCTCTGACATCAAGTCTGGTTGTTGGCGCTGACCGTCACCCATGTCTCGATCGACCGCATTACTTGTAACCAAGTGCTTCCAGTCGTCTTTCTATTTCCGAATCTTCGATGTCCTCTTCGGAGTCTTTAAATTCGGATTCATTTGTCCGCTCCAGAATGTGATCGGAGAGTTGAGTTCCGATCGATTCAGAATCTTGGTCGGTGATAGAGACTTCTTCCGAGTCCAGATCGAACTCACCGAAGGCCGTCGAATCTGAAGATATGGCTCGAAAACGGCGTATGTTTCGGTCAGAATTTTCTCCCCGGACTTGGGAAAATACCACCCGTTCCGCTGACGGAGTCTCGGAAATTTTCAGTAGAGAATCACCCGGAACTTCTGCGTCAACCCCAACGAAATCCAGAATAGTCGGGAGAACGTCCAAGGTGCTAGCCGGCATCGATACTGTAGTATCGTTCCCAGGTTCTGCCACGATGATCGGAACTCGTATAAGCTCATCGTGAAGGTATTGTGGGTGCTCATAGTATCCGTGTTCACCGAAAGCATCGCCGTGATCTGCCGTGAAGACGACCAAAGAATCCTCCAGAAGGCCCCGTTCCCGTAATGAATCGATGAAACTCTCAATACAGGAGTCAAGGTACCGAATTTCGGCATCGTATAGATTTATGAGCGTCTCTCTTTCGGCTTCTGAGATTGAATCGGGTCGTTTCACAGCCCGCTGGTACAGAGACTGGGCTTTCCGGTCACTGATAGCATCCGGTTCGAACAGTTCTCTATACTCCGTTAAGGGCTCGTATGGCCCGTGTACGTCCATATAATGATTCCATAGGAAGAATGGTTCGTCGTCTGACATCTCATCCATCCAATCAAGAGACTTCTTGTTGATAGTGTCCGCACGTACGTAGTGTTTATTTCGGATCTTATCGACTGCGCGCTGAAAGAGAGCGATCCACTTGTTTTTACCGAGGTGTAAGTCGTCATCATACAGTTCAAATCCTCGATCCATGTCAAACGCTCTGGATGCGTACGGATTCGAGTGGAATGCTGCTGTTCGGTAACCCTCTTCACTCAGAAAGCTCGCGATAGTCGGTTTATTGAGTTTGTAATTTGGTTTGAGTGACTCATCCGAAAAGTGTCCGCTAAGCAAAGACGGTATACTCTCTCTAGTGTTAGGGGCGGCGCTATACGAATTACTGAAATGAATATTATTTTCACCAAAATCATCGATGAATGGTGATGTCGGCCGCTCGTAGCCATAACAAGTGAGATGGTCTGCCCGTAGAGCATCAACTGAAAGAAGGACCACATTTTCTGGCATAGAAGAACGGACCTTTTCTGTCTACAAATACTTTACTTAATAGGGCCTTGTTGAGATGCGTGATTTCACGGTTGTGAGTAGGTGACACTGAGTTTGATGTTTCTGACAGCGTATTTCAGGACGATCTCGCGGAACTGGCCGAACCACGTTCGAGTGCGAACAATCTCGCCGTATTGTGGCGAAGCGCGAAAAATATGGATTCGACGTTCGAGTGTTGATGGTAGATCGTATCATCTTGCAGGAAATTGTTGGCGATGACGTGCCAGCCGAATTCGCGGTGCCTGATCACAGGTTTGACGTCGTCTGCACGCAATCTTTGTCGAAGCAGCCACCAGTCGTAGCCTTTGTCACCGGCGAGGCTCTCGATTTTGTCGATATTGCGCAGCGCCACCTGACGGCCCACCTGTGTGTCATGGGGTCAGTGTGCCGAACAGTGTAAGTCGAAGACGGCACACGACTCCGTGTCAACCAGGACCATCGTTTTCAGCGTCCGTATGTGGCGATCCTAGCGGTCTACATAGTGGCTGGATGTCGTCTCACGGTCAAAAAACGTGGCATCCAGCGCGCCGTGGTCGCCGGGATCGCACCTAGCCGCTGAGCGGTCGAGCAGTTGCGCCAGACACGAGTGGGAACCCGTTCGAACGACCGCCACAGCGTCGATGGATTCAGGAAATCACCGCGATCCAACTGCAAGAGGGCCCGAACCCGATCCATCTCGCTGGCCCAATCGACGATTTCTGCGTAACTCGCGTCCATGTGAACCCGCAGAAAATCCAACGTAAGGTGCTTCTAGCCGGCAAATCCTTTGCCAGCCGGATCACTCACCACCGCCCTGGGGCTGGCAGCACAGCGTTTTTGAGCCAGCGACGCCGCTTGCTTAACGAAGCGGAAGAGGATCTTAGGCACATTTCCTCTCTCCGCTTCGCTTCCGTCTTCAGAGTGACGCTATCCACCCGCCGTCACCGGATTGAATAGAGCATTGTACTCCGGAAACATCGTCGAACTCCACGATCTCGAAACACTCGTCAGGGCCGTCGGCTCCTTCGCCGACGAGCCCGTCCGGTTTTGCATCATCGGCAAGGGCGACAATAAAGAGAAGATTGTCGACATCGCGGAAGAGCGGAGCATCCACGGCGACACGGTGAAGTTCCTTCCTTACCAGCCATGGGACGACCTGCCCTACAGCCTGACGTCGGCGGACGTGTCGGTCGTCGCGGTCAAAGACGGCTTCGAGGGCGTCTGCGTGTCGAGCAAGATGTACACGGCGATGGCAGCCGGAATGCCGATCCTCGGTATCACCCAGCCACACGACGACGAGGCCCGCATCATCGACGCGTTCGATGCCGGATTCCACGCCGAACAGGGAGACGTCTGGGAGGTCATCAGGACGATCGAAGTGTGGCGAAGACGCCCCGAACTTGTCGACGAACAGGGAGAGAACGCCCGTGCGGCGTTCGAGGAGTATTTCACGAAAGACGAATCGGTCGACCGGTACTACCGGATGCTGACGGGTGAACCCGTGAACTCGGACATCACTCGGACCGTGAGTGCCGGTTCTTCACGTGAGTCGGGTCCCCCGTCGGAGCCCTCTAGCGTCCCGAGCGAGTGAACGGTATCTGACGTTCGAGACTAATACTGGGCCAGAAACAAAACTTATGACGGTTACCGAGAAACACACAGAAGATGACAGAATCGGAGTCGGATGGTGAGATTTCTGAAGCGGACGAGATCAAAGATAACGAGATCTGGACGACGATCGAAGATGACGTCCGCGAACTCGTCGGCGAAGCGGCAGACGTTCGTATCTTCGAACAGAGCGACGGAACGGTCGAACTCAGCGTACTGCCGAAAGAAACCGCGAACGAACTTGAGAACCGTCACGAAGAACTCTCCGTATTCGCCCACGAGAGTTTCCAAATGATCATCTCCTCGGACGAATAGCGTTGCTCACGGAATCTCCCGGCCGTATCCTACCCAGATCAAACACTAACGCAATCACTTCCTGACCGAGTAGCGTCAACCTATCTCGGCTGTGTTATCGGTACTTATCTCACCCGTCGACGAAATCAAGAACTGATAAACAACCGACTGTATTAATCCGCCCAAGCTGTCGCTCACTTCCCACCGATCGCACCCAGGAAGAACGCCCCGAAGACGGTCTGGATCCCGAGCACGATCGCCGTGAAGGCGAGGATGTCCGCGTGAATCGTCGGCAACGCAGCGTACCCGCTCGTGACCCACGTCACGACCAGACTCCCGGCGTAGAGCAGTCCCCCGACCGCGATCACCACGCCCAGACTCGCCGCGTGTTCGAGCTGGACGTGGTCGGTGACCCACGTCGTCACGGGGTCGGTCGGGCGCCGGATGGGGTCGCTGGCGATCGTCGAGAAGACGCCGAGACTCCCGACCTAGTAACCTACGAGCGTCAGCAGACTCCCGCTGATCATCGTCCGGGTGCCGAAACTCATCGGTCCGACGGTCAACTCACCGAACGCGAGCGCCTCGAAGCGAAATGCGAGTCCCTGACCCACGCCGCCCGCGTGACCTTCTTCGGCTTCCTCGACGAGTACGAGGACGTTCTCGGACACATGCGCGCCGCTGACGTCTTCCCCTCGCCGTCGACCCGCGAGGGCTTCGGTATCACCTACGCCGAGGCGATGGCCGCTGACTGTCTCGTGATCGGTGCCGACCACCCGGAGTCCGCAGCGGACGAGGTGATCGGCGACGCCGGGTACCTCACCCAACCGACCGTCGACGGCGTGGCTGAGGCCCTGAATACCGCCCTTTCCGGTGAACGACCACCGACCGACCCCAGCGTTCGAGCACAGCGCTTCGACTGGGACGAAGTCGCGTCACAGGCCGAAACGGCATACCGGCGCGCGATCCGTGACGAGTGGTGAACCCGGAACCGTTCGTCACCGTGTTCCATCCCATCGAAATTTTTCACGTTCGTCGAACGAGTGCCACTATCAATACTGATCAAAGAGGGGACGCGCACCAAACATAGCAAACGCGTGTGAAAAACAGGAAACAACCGATCGAATCACTCGGGGACGGGATCCTCGAACACGGCGTTCGAGAACTGATGCGCGAGGAGTGGGACCTCCTCGACGCGTATGGCGACTAGCAGAAACGTGCGGAACCGCGTCCTCGGGTATCCCGATCGACGTCGACGAAACGATCGCGCGGAAAGCCGGCGGTGTACTGCTGCCAGAACTTCGACGTCGGTATCGATCCGCAGGACCACTCCGAGGCGAGTGAGAGAGACCAACGGAGCCCCGTAAGACTCTTCATCGCATATATCCAGATATATCGCATGGTCAAAATCATTCGAGTCTCGGAGGAGTACCACGAGTGGCTCAGCGCCCACAAGGAGGACGACGAGACGATGGAGGAGACGCTGCGCCGGATGACGCGCGGGCCCCATCCAGGCGACGTTGCCGGCCTCCTGACCGAGGCGGAGGCCGAGGACGCGAAGGAAGCGGTGGACCGTCTGCGCGGGCGTGACCGCGACCGCCTCGATGCCGCCCGCGGCGCCTTCGAACGCGAGGACGCGGAGGAATGATCGTCGATTCTTCGTATCTCTTCGACCTGATGGCAGAGGATCCTGACGCGTTCTCGAAGGGCGCGGAACTCGTCGAGAGAGGCGAGATGCAGTGGGTACCGACTCCGGTGGTCGCTGAGACCTACTACGGCGTCGCCACGGCTCGCAGTGACATTACCGAACAGGAGGTGCGAAACCGTCTCCTCGGATACCCCCGCATCGACGTCGACGAGGAGATCGCGCGGAAAGCCGGCGAACTACTCGCGGCAGCAGACGACCGTGTGGGAGGGAACGCCGGCGTTGGAGGGAACGACGGGTATATCGCCGCGATGGCCGACACCCTCGACGACGCGGTCCTGACTGACAACGTCGAAGACTTCGAGGCACTCGGTGTCACTGTCGAAACCTACTAGCTCTCCTCGTAGTGAGTATTGTAGCGATGTACCGGGACGTCGTCGCCGACACGGCAGAACGAGCGTACCACCGCGCCATCGACGGCGCGTGGTGAGGAGTCCGTCCAAGGGCTTAATACTCGTTCGCCGATACAGGTAGATATGACGAGCATCGTCCGTGACGACGACATTCGGTCGGGGTCCCCCCGTATCGAGGGGACACGCATCACCGTCCTCGACGTGAAGCGCCGTGTCGTGGACAACGACGAGGACCCCCATGTCGTCGCCGGTGAGTACGGGCTCTCCGCGGGCGATATCTTCTACGCCCTTTCGTACTATTACGACCACCGCGAATCGTTTCGGGAGCGCGAACGCGAAGCCGAGCGGCGCCGACGGGAGGGAGAACGGCAAACCCGGGAGCGACTCGGAATCGCTGGCCCGGCCGAGTCGAGTGAAGAGGCCGACTAGCCGTGCGGATTCTGGCCGACGAGAACGTCCCCGAAGCGTACGTCTCCGCGCTTCGCGGTGACGGCCACGAAGTCGTGTACAGTCGGGACGTCGAAGCGCTCGGGATGGCTGCCCCGGACGACGCCGTCCTCGCCCACGCTGAAACGGAGGATCTCGCTGTACTTTCGACCGATGTCAAGGATTTCGCGGATCGAGATGTAGCAGTTCCAGTATTCGTTGCGCCACAGGATATGACCGGCGGAGAAGTCCGGGCTGCGGTTTCTCGCGTCGAGCTGTTGGCGTTCGACCCCGCGGAGGCGGATCCGATCTGGCTCTCGGGAGTGTAAACCCGAGAGGACGCCGAGGCTCTCCTCGATGGTTTCGACGGCAGTGACGATCCTGTCGAGGCGCTCAGCCGGGACTCCCTCGTCCGTCCTCTATCACTCGCCCCCGATCGCACTCAGGAAAAAGGCCCCAAACACAGTCTGGATCCCGAGCACGATCGCCGTGAAGGCGATGATGTCCGCGTGAATCGTCGGCAACGCAGCGTACCCGCTCGTGACCCACGTCACGACCAGACTCCCGGCGTAGAGGAGGCCACCGACCGCGATCACCACGCCCACGGTCGCCGCGTGTTCGAGCTGGACGTGGTCGGTGATCCACGTCGTCACGGGGTCGGTCGGTCGCCGGATGGGGTCCGACGCTATCGTCGAGAAGACGCCGAGACTCCCGACCTGATAGCCCACGAGCGCCAGTAAACTCCCGCTTATCATCGTCCGGATGCCGAAACTCATTGCCCCGAATTCCACTCCGCCGAACGCGACCGCCATCCAGAACACGCCGGCCGCGAACATCACGGCCCCGGGGATCGAGAACAGGTAGCCCGGCGCGTTCACCAGCATGAACCTGACGTGGCGCCACCCGTCCCGAAAGCTGTCCAGGGTCTCCTCGCCCTCGCGCTCGTGGTAGGTGATCGGCACCTCCTCGATGGTGAGGTCCTTCGCCGCGGCCTCCATCACCATCTCGCTTGCGAACTCCATCCCGTCGGACTCGAGATCCATCGTCTCCAGGGCCTCGCGCGTGAACACCCGGAAGCCGCTGTGGGCGTCGCTCACGCCCGCATCGTAGAAGGTGTTCAGGAAGCGCGTCAGTAAGGGGTTCCCGACGTACTGGTGCAGTGTCGGCATCGCGCCGTCTTTGATCTCTCCCTCCAGACGACTTCCCATCGCGATGTCCGCCTCGCCCTGTGTGACGGGTGCGAGCAACCGCGGTATGGCCTCGAAGTCGTAGGTCGTGTCCGCGTCGCCCATGACGATGTACTCGCCCCGGGCGTGCCGGAAGCCGTAACGATAGGCGTATCCGTAGCCCTTGCCGTCGGGTTCGACCACGCGCGCCCCCTTCGAGCGTGCGATCTCGGGCGTCCGGTCGGTCGAACTGTCGCTCACCACGACCTCGCCGGTGACGCCCAGCTCTTCGAGCGCTGTGGCCACCTTGTCGATGCAGACGCCGATGCCCTCTTCCTCGTTCAGCGTCGGCATGACGACACTCACCGTCGGCGTCTCGTCGCTGTCCGGTCCGAGCAGCTGCCCTGGTTGTTCGCTCTGTACCCCACCCTCCGTCTGCGACAGGTCCCCACCTGTAACTGTTACCTTACTCATATATACTCCGTCTCTCTGTCTCCGTTCGTCCGAACCGCGCTTCGATAGTCGACTGCGGGGGAATCGACACGTGGTATGCCATCTATAACGTTACAATCCACCGTTAAATAGTTTCCTTAATTGATGGATTATATATATTCTATCCTGTCAGATGGCGGTTCGAGATTCACACAACGGAGTGGACGAGAATTGGCTATCTGACACGTTCACATTCTTGTGCGGCAATGTTCCTGTATTGCACAGTGTGGGACACGTGAAGTAACGAGGTAAACTACCCCACCCTACTTCGCTCGGGGTCTAAGGACCCGCTCGCTCGTTGAGGGTGGGGCTTTCGCGTGGACTCCCGTTCTATGCCTCAACAGGGGCAGGGGGTTGATATTCCCCACTCACGTTCAGCGTCCCGCGATTCAAGCGCACATCTACGGGTGCGCCTCCATCGTCTGCGTTTTGCCGACGACGGAGATACTGCAAGCCGATATTCTTCGAGGCGTTGTAGTCCGCGTGGTTTTCGTACCCACACTGCTGGCACTCGAACGACTCCTGGTGGCGGTTCTCGCCGTGGGTAAACCCACACGTCGAGCATCGCCTCGACGTGTTGCGCGGGTCGACCTGCACGATCTCCAGGCCGTGTTCGTCTGCCTTGTATTCGACGTACCCGTACAACCGTCGGAACGCCCAGCGGTGTTGCCACGTTGCGTCTGGGATATTCTCCCTGATGTGGGTTAGGTCCTCAAACACGATGTGCGAACACTCGTTCTCGACGGCCTCCTGGATAAGCTCGTTCGCGACTGTATGAAGATATATCTTAAAGCGCCCTTCGGCCCTTCGACCGACGCGCTCGATGTTCTCGTGGGCTGCTCGCGAGCCACACTGGGCGAGCGATCCACGCCGTTTCTCGTACTCTCTGTTCCAGTGGTTGAACTCGTCTGCCGACCAGAACGTACCCGTCGAGGCGACAGCGATATTATTGACACCTAGATCAACACCGAGGACTGTTCTGTGCTCGGTATCGGGTTCGGTGTCTTCCTCGACGTTCCGCATTGCTGCGTGGAGATACCAGTCACCATCGCGATACTGGAGGTGTCCCATCCGAAACTCGTAGTCCTCGTCCGCGATGTATTTCGTCGGGGGCGTCTCCGAGTCGTTGGGGAGGATGTAGTCGCACTCGACCCGACCATTGGGTGTCGAGAGCGAGACGTGGTCGCAGTGGAACGTCGCACTCCGCTTGTCGTAGACGACGCTGTCAGCCGAAAAGCGGGGCTGAGACGTGGATTCACCGCGTTCGAGTCGACTCACTCCGCTTTTGATGGCCTCAACTGCTCGCCGAATGCCTTTCTGAACGAGGTTCGCGGTAAGGTCGGTCTCGTCGCGAAGGTGGTCATAGAGTGCGCGTTCGGCGTTGGCTTTCGAGGTGACGTGGGAGCCATCGTCGCCATGCCAGCACCACTCGCTCGCGGTGTTGGCACAATGTTTGAACTGCTCGACAGTCTCGCGAAGGAGCGAATCGGCTCCATCGGGCGTGTCGAGCTTGATAACGGCGGTACGACGGTATTCCACTGTGCTTCACATACTCTACATTAGTTACTTAATAGTTGGGAGTTGGTTGGGAATCGAGCGTAACAAATGGAGGGTCCAACCGGTTTCCTCCCCGCCCTACTCGCTCACTACGTTCGCTCCTTGAGGACGGGGCATCCACCTTGGCTGTCTGGTGAAATTTCGAATTGTGAAGGCGGTCGGCTGCCCATCCCTGCAGGGGCCGAACCGGGCGCTACTCCGCCCATTCTTCGTACTCACAGCTCGGACAGTCGACTCGGGTACACCAGTCGTCCCCCCTGTCGTGCCTGTCCGGTGGAACGCTGCGGGCTGTCACGCCACTCTCCCCACATTTGGGGCACTGATACGGAATCCCACCCATGGGCCGTGATCGACTTGCATTCAATTAATTCCTATTATTTACCCAACTGATCACAACATATTTGCCTGTATTGTACCGGGGGCTGGTGGACGTTCGTCCCGCGAGCGGACTCCCCCGATAGGTGACGGTCGAGCGACACTGCAGTCTCCGCGTCGGGTGATTTTTGTTCGTACAGGATGAACCCCCGTTGCCACCCACCACTCTGATCCACCGTGATTGTGGGTGGGTGGCCGACTCCCCCCGATCTAGGACGACTCGACGGCCGGGACCTGTCCTCTCTGTGCCCCCCGGTACCCCGGCCGTCCCGTCGTCGTTCGCTCGCCTCGAACTTCCAACAGTCGGAGTCCGAGCGACTACACCGTTCGGTATCTGATTCGGCCGGGAACGAGCCTGTCGGTTGTGTGCTTCCGACAGATGTGTTCACGTGCTTGTGTCCGAGAGCATCAGCGGTCCCGTTCGAGAGGTAGTGCGTCGATAACAGCGTCGATATCTTCGATATCCTCCGGTATTGCGTCGCGGATCTCCGCCCGTGTAGACGGGAGTTCTGCCCCTATTTCGTCCCCGATCTCTCCTGCACCCTCGTCGAGTGACTGTCGTAGGCCCACGACGGCTGTTGGCTGTCTAGACGAACTTGAACGTTGATATTGGATCAATATGTTCGGCCGTAGGGCTACGAAATCGCTCCGGAGAGAACGGGAGGTCTATGCGACTCGCGGAACGTTTCGCGGCCGCGAACGGCGGTTCGCCGGACGAGCGACGCTGGGCCCCCTCACGACGAACATCCCTCGACGTGGCGAATGTCGAGACCCGAACTGGAGAACGCGGCTGGCTGTGAACGGACGGCGCTCGTCGACGGACCGGTCCCCGAGAAACCGTGAATGGGGGAGCGTCCAGACGTCGACCCCACAACCGACCGGACCCGACGTCGGTGACGACGCCATAGTTCACTGGAGACGACCGGTTCCGCCTACTCCCGCCATTCCACGTACTCGTCACAGTTCGGGCACTCGATCCGTGTACACCACTGGTCTCCTCTGTCGTGTCTGTCCGGTGGGACGTTGCGAGCCGTCACGCCAGTGCCCCCGCATTCGGGGCACTGATACGGGATCCCGCTCATCGAGCCGCGTTCCCCCCGGACACAGTTGATATGTGAGTGATACGTGTATCGCGGCGTGGCACTGATAAAAAGGGCGTACCAGCACTCGATGGTGAACGGAATGCCTTAATGTCGCCTGTCCCCGAGTTCCGACGAGTAGATGGTCGGTCACGCACAGAAGCGAGCGGTCGCGACCCTCCTCGTCGCGCTGCTGGTCCTCGTTCCCCCAGCCAGTGGGCCGGCGCTCGCCGCGACCGACGGCCCCGGCGCTCCCTTCGGGGGGGCGGCCCCCCAGGTCACGCCAGGCAACGAATCGACGAACGCGACGGTCCACCACGAGAACCCGGACGAGGTCTCGGCGTTCGGGAACCTCGAGCAGGTGCGGTCGTGGCTGTCGAAGGCCCTCGTCGACCGGCTGTCACAGAGCACCATTCAGCTCCAGCAGGGCGAGTACGAACGGGCCCGCGGCCTCCTCGGCGACCGCTATAACGACCGGCTCGGCCAGTTCGTCGACGTCATCGGCGAGACGGCCACGGACGGTGACGACGGTAACGACGATGCCTACCGTGACGTACAGCGCTCGCAGCGAAACTACACGAGTGCCGTCCGGGAGTACGAACAGACCTACGACGAGTACGAGCGCGCGGTCGAAAACGGGAACGAGACGCGCGCCAGGCGACTCGGTCGCGAACTCGACGACCAGGCGACTCGCGTCCGTCAGCTCAACCGGACGGTCGTCGACGACTACGGGACGCTCGCGAACCAGACCGGGCTCGACCTCTCGACGCCCACCCAGCGGGTCGCGTCCGTCTCCGAGAACGTCTCCGCCCGACAGTCGGAAGTCGAGACGACGCTGTTCACCGAGACCGACCTCCAGGGGACGCCCAACGAGGCGACGATCTCCTATCGCGACCCGCTGGAGTTCCGGGGCAGACTCCTGACAGCCGACGACGAGCCCCTCGCCGACCGGACGATCACCGTCGAGGTCGCTGGCCGAGAGCGGACCGTCCGAACCGACGCCGACGGCGCCTTCGAGCTGACCTATCGCCCCCGAACCGTGTCGACCTCGCGGACGGAACTCGACGTCACCTATCGTCCCCGGCCCGACTCGGAGTATCGCGGGTCGAACGAGACCGTGGCGGTGACTATCGAACAGGTGACCGCGTCGCTCTCGGCGTCGGTCGAGCCGGGGAGCGTGGCCTACGGCGACTCGGTGAGCGTGAACGCGAGCCTGCGCGTCGACGGCCAGCCGGTGTCGGGCGTCCCGGTGCGCGCGAGCACGGATGGCCTCGCGCTCGGTTCGGGACGGACTGCGTCGGCGGGGACAGTCGAGCTCGGGCGCGCGCTCCCCGCGACGGTCCCTCCGGGCGAGCGGACGCTGACCGTCGCCGCCGGCAACGCGACCACGGCGGTGACGGCCCCGGACGAGACGGTCGCGCTCACCGTCGTCGAGACCGGGACGACGCTCTCGGTGGAGCGCAACTCCGCCTCGGCGACGGCGGTCACCCTCGGCGGCCGACTCGCGACGGTCGACGGAACGCCGGCGAGCGACCAGCCCGTCACAGTGACGCTCGCGAACGGGACGACGCGCTCGACGGAGACCGGGCCCAACGGGACGTACGCGGTGACGGTCGACCCCGACGGACTGGACCCCGGGAACGACGGGACGGTGCTGGTAACGGCCCGCTACGACGGAACGGGACGGAACCTGAACGGGTCGACCGCACAGCGGCGTCTCGACGTGACCGCGGCAGGCGCTACGGGCGACGGTAGTGACGGTGACGGCACCGATGGTGACGGTGACGGCACCGATGGTGAGGGAGACGGTGGCCCTGGGCTCGCGGGCGGCCTGGTCGTGGCGGGGCTGCTCGTCGTGCTGGTCGGACTCGTCGTCGCACGCCGATCGCTGTCGGCCGGAGACGACGCGGAGGCGGAGGACGACGGGAGCGAAGTAGAAGCGGCGACCGGTGACCACGCGAGTGACGGCGCGGACGACCCGTCTGGAGGGGCGACCGGTGACGAACTCGACCTCGCGCCGGGCCGGTCGTTCCTGGAGGCGGGCGACGAGACGGCGGCGCTGAAATACACCTACCAGCACCTCCGCGGGCACGTCGCGGGGACGTTCGGCGCCGGGCGGGCCGACACCCACTGGGAGTTCTTCGACGCGTGTCGCGACGGCGGGATGGACGACGCGCGCCTCGACGCCCTCCGGTCGCTCGTCGAAGCCTACGAGACGGCCACGTTCGGACAGGGTTCCATCCCCGTCGACGACCTCGAGTCGGTGCTCGCGACAGTCGAGGCGCGCTGGACGACCGACCCGGACCCGGCCGCGGACTGACCGACCGCGCTACGGCTGTCCCGGTCGCCGTGTTCGTGAACGGGGCATCTCCACAACATTCGATTCACGGTCGTCACCAACGCCCGGCCGGTCCAGCCCGGTCCGTCACGGCGTGAACCGGTCGGTCACATCGTAGCCGACGGGACGAAGCCGAACCAGAGGCGACCGGCGAAGCCGGTGGCGACGAAGAGACACAGCGCGTACGCGACGTGCCCCGCGGCGGCGGTCACGAGGAAATCCGCCGGGAGACGGTTTCCGGTCCGTCGGCGGCCGTCCAGTTCACGTCGGACGACGACGACTCCGGTACTTGCGGCGAAGACGGTGAGGACGTACGCGCTCACAGTCAGAAACGCGTTGGGAACGGTCGTGACTGGCCCGAACAGGAAGCCGTCCCGTCCGACCAGCTGGCCGACCTCCCAGGCGGCTCGCGGGAAGAGAAACCCCAGCACCGTCCCGGACCCGAAGACGAGGAGCGACCGGTCGGGGTCCGACCACAATCCGTCGCGTACCGCCCGGAGCGCGCCAGCGGGCCGGGCATCGGCGCGTGCCACCGCTTCGATCCCGAGTGCGAGCGTCGTCCCGACCGCGCCGCCCACCGTCGCCAGGCCCGTTATCGGCCGGACTGGCGCCGGCGAGACGAACGAATACGCGGCGAAGCCGAAACAGACGAGCACCACCGCCCCCGCGAGGCGACTCGCGAAGCCCCAGGTGTCCGGCCCGTCTCGACCCGACGGTGACGCCGATCCCGATGCCGACCCCGACGCCGAGCCTGATCCCGATACCGGCTCCGAGGGACGCCGCCTGTCCGTCGCTCGGCCGGCGTCGGTGGCCGCACCCGCCTCGTCGAGCTGTGGCTCGAAATCGTTCGACGCACCGGGTCGCAACAGCAGGTCGACGTCCGGGAGCGCCGCGCCGTCCCCACCGGTCCCGATGGCGACGGTGCAGTCCACGCTCCGCTGTGCGAGCGCTTTGACGGTCTGCATCGCGGTCCCGTGCGTCCGCATCCCGAACTCGAGGGGTGCGTCCGTCTCCCGGTGGCGGAGTCGTTCGACCAGCGACCCGAGCGCGACCTGCGTCGACCCCGGCAGTTCCGCGGGGATCTGAGCGAGTTCGAGTCCGACGTCCCAGCGGGGGTCACCGGTGTAGGTGATCGCCCACTCGTCGGTTTCCTGTAGCCGCCCCAGTTCCGCTTCGAATCCGCGAAAGAGGGCGTCGGTTCCCCGATACGCCGCGACGAAGTAGCCGGTGCGCGCCGATTTCGTGTGCCGGACCCCCTTGAACGACCAGAAGAGGTGACCGCTCCCGAGGTCCGCGTAGAAGTCCAGCGGCCGGTCGCCGAACCTGACGACTGTGCCGACGAGGTCGGCGTCGATAGCGCGGGCGTCGCCGTGGGAGTAGAGCCGCTGGGGGTCGTAATCGCTGGAGTAGACGGCGAATCCCTGCCCTCGTCCCTGTCCCGGTCGCCGTCCTCGTCCCCGTCTCTGCCCAGGTCCCGGTCCCTGACCGCTCGCGTCTCCGTCCCCGGCGTCGGTCACGGCGACCGCCCCCCGCGAGTCATTGTCGACTCCGCACCTCGTCGATGAGGTTACCGTACCCCACGGGCACGAGGTTCGCGTCCTCGTCCAGTTGCGGGACGTACTCCCCGTCGCGTTTCTCGGTGGCGTAGTACACCGGGTGAACCTCGGACGCGTCGGTCCGCTGGAATAGTTCGCGAACGTCCGGCCTGGACGAGAGGTGGTCGGTGACGGCGTCGCCGAAGTCGTCGAACGACTCGTGTGCTTCCGGCGGGGCCACGATATCCTGGTCGACGAGGATGTCGCATTTCGTGGCGACGACGAGCACGTCGTCCGGGTCGATGTGTGTCAGGATCGTCGTGTAGTGGTCGAGCCCCCAGGAGACGTTGGCCCGGTCGGTGGCCCCTGCCTCGTGGAACTCTTCGGGGAAGACGAGGCGTTCGACGTCGAGGACGAAAAACAGCGTGTCGGCCTCGGTGACCCGCGTCGCGACGTCCTCGGGGACGCTGGCTTCGGGGTCGGGCTCCCCGTCGGAGGCGAGCACGTCCGCGATGCGGCCGAGGTGCTGTCCGGCGTAGTCGAGCGCGCTCACTTCGAGTCGGCGCGGGAAGTAGTACCCCGCGATCACCTCGAACGACGCGGTCCGGACCTCGTCGTGAGCCGTGGACGGGATCGGCCACCGTTCGTGACCGTGCTGGAGGTTGCTCGCGCGCTCCAGTCCCTCCCGGAGATACGCGTTCGGGTCGGGGTGAGTCTCGGAGTGACGGAGCAGTTCGAGACAGAGCCCGAGCAGGAGCATGCTCTTTCCGGAGCGCTCGGGCCCGAGCGTCATGTAGCTCGTCTCGGACTCGTACTGGACGAACTGGTAGAGAAGCACGAGAAACACCGCGACGGCAGGGACACCGAGGACGAACGACTCGCCCGTCACGACGCTCTGGACCAGCGTCACGACGACGACGAGAGCAACGAGGCCAAACAGCGTGAGGGCTGCATAGCGGAACTCGGGCACTGCACCGCTGTCGAGCGTCGGTCGCTGGAACGTGCTCTCGCGAACGTCGAGCGAGAGTAACTGACCGGCCTCCATGGCGAGCCCGGCGACGAAGCCCAGTCCCAGTCCGACGGCGTTGAGTGGCGTGAACTCGAGCGACGGGAAGAACACGCCGGTGTACGCCACGATGCCGAACGCCAGCACCGTGCCCAACACCAGCAACATGCCCTGGACTCGTTTCTTGATGTCGGCGATGAACAACACGAGCAACCCCGCGTACAGTCCCAGCCCGAAGACGGCCAGGAGATCCACTGCTGCGGCACCGGGTATCCCCAGCGCCTGTCGCATGAGTCTCCAGATCTGGTCGTAGAGCGGATTCCCGGGTACCCAGACGCGAGCCATCAGCAGGCCGATCACCGGCGCTGTCACGACGATTGCCGCGAACCGGAGCAGCAACCGGGTGGAGTCTCCCCCTTCGAGACCGCTTTTGAATCGCGGTTGGGTGGACACCGACTCGCGATGGGCCGGTGGCTCGGGTGACGGTTCCGTGCCGGATCCCGCCTCCTGTACGTCTTCCCCCGCCGATGCGGGTTCCGTCGACGGTGCGGGTTCCGCCTGCACGGTCGCCTCGGACTCCGGCGAGATCTCGGGTGGATCAGTGACCTGCTCACCGGCGTCGTCTGACTCGCCCGCGTCGCGAGCCTGTCGCAGTAACGTCCGAAACGCCTCGTCGTCCTCGGGTGGTGCGTCGGCGTAGTACCACTCGGTGATGTACGCGTGTGCACGCTCTCTCGTGTCCGCGTCGACGTCGTGTTCGCTCCCCACGCGGTCGACGTACTCCCGGACGGTCTCGTCTTCGAACTTCTCGATGCCCGTCCCCGACTCGAGTTCCTCAACCGGCGTCCGACTCATGTGCGAGTGACACCCCCGCTGCTCTCGCCCGACGGAGTCCACGCCGAACCGAAGCGATACACATCTGACTGCCCAGAGATGTGTCGGCATCTATAACAAATGCTTCGGAAAGCGCACGCCCGGCGCGGACAGTTGGATACGGTACTCGGCTTCCTGGCTATCGAAGACAGCACTCGGTTCGACGCGGGACGGGTCACGAAGAGACGTTGACCCAGAGGTGGTTCTCGCGGTAGGCGTTGGCACCCCGTGGATCCGCGGGCGCGTCCCCCCGATAGAGGAGATACTGCAGTCGAAGCCCCTCACCGGCGAAAGAGGGAACCACCGTGTGCTGGCGGTGCCAGGTCTCGTTGTGTCCCAGACTGGCCTCGAACGTCGAGAGGGATTCCCGTCGTAACACTGACGTCGAATTCTCCGCGAAGCGGACCCGCTGGAGCTGGACGACGAGGGTGTAGTCCGTCCGCTGGTGCTCGTGGTTGCCGATCCCCACCACCAGTTCGCGTCCTTCGCCAACGGTGAATTCGGTGGGGTAGTTGTCGGCGACGAGGGCGCTGTCGTTAGCCCTGGTCAACAGGTTGTCGTCGGGAGATTCCGTCAGCAGATACAGCTCGGAGAACGACTCGCCCTGCTGGGGAACGGCGACGGCGTACCCGACGCTGGAGGCGGCGACGACGACGCTCAGCACCAGCAACACGTTCAACCCCAGGTCAGCGCGGCTGTCGGGTTCGAACAGTTCGCTACGGGCCGCCGCCGACCACTGTCTGTAGGGAACGTGAAACTGCTCGTCGGGCGGGAGCGCCCAGCGTCGCCGGGCGGCGACCACTGTCGCCCCGAGCGTGAACAGACTGAGACTCGTGAGGATGGGGACGAGCCTGATGCCCCACGGCGTGAAGTTCAGAACGAGTCCGATCAACGGCGTGATGGCGATGCTGAGTCCGAGCGAGAGGGCGACACGCTCGATGCCGTCGATCCCGCTCGCCGGAAGATAGCCGCCGTCGGTTTCGGCCTGCGTGTCCTCGATATCCGCTTGTGTGTCGTCGGCCTCCAGGTTCGACTCCTCGGCCGCGGGGAACGGGTCACCCGCTTCCGGAAAGAGCGCGGCGATGAACGCGTACCCGGGGACGAACAGGACGAACGCCAGCCCGAACACGACTCGCGCCGGAGTCTCGCTAACGACGGGTAGCAAGACGACGAGGTTCGTGAGGCAGACGACGGCGACGACTGCGGCGAGGTCGGCAGGGAGTCGACGAACGCCGCGGACCACACGGAGGACTCGGGCCGTGAGGTACCCGACGTCCGCGTCGGTCTCCGCCGGTTGTTCAGCCACGCTAGAGGGTGACGATTCAGTCAGTATAAATCCATCCTCTCGTGGGAATCGCCCTCGAAGGGTTCGTTCGTGCTCACTCCCCCCGCGCGAGCGGGGACGCGATGAGGACGAGAAACAGCACCGAGAGGACGCCGGCTTTGCCGAGCATCTGGTAGGTGACGTACCCGCTCCCGGCACCACCGCTCGGTGGGGCGGCGACGACCACCGAGAGGAGTTCCCCACGAACAGTGACCGGCCACTCGCCCCCGACGACGAACTGACCGGGGTACCGGAACCCGACGCCGGTCGCGGAGAACGGCGCCAGCAGCGGCACGAGATTCCCGTCGATAACGTCGAGCAACAGGTGGCTGTAGAGCAACGCGACGGCGACCGGGGCCTGGGAGAGCTGCCGTCGGTAGCCCCACTCGGCGAGGAGGACGACCCCGGCGACCGGGACGAGCGTCACCAGCGAGTGAAATCCCCCGGGGACCGGGAGCAACTTGTCGACGTCCGGGAAGACCGCGAACGCAGCCAGCCCCCACGCCAGTCGGCGCTCGAACAGGTCGGGGCGGAGGACGTAGACTGCCGCGATCGGCAGACAGAGGTGTGTGAACAGGTCCATCGTCGTCACCTATGCGGCCCGACTTCAGTACCCTGACCCAAATAGATGGACTCATCCGCATCGACACGTTCCGAGATATCGAGCACGTCGACGGCGATGCCGTTGCCGTATTGTTCAGTCCCGTAGACGAGGGAAAGTCACCCTCTGAGACAGCCATACGATTGTAGGTTCAGCCAGATGGAAGTTCAGATTATGCGGAGATCGTCGCCATCGAGGATATCGTCGCGCGTGAGGACTGTTACCTCGTCTTCGAATCCCTGTCGTTTAACCGCCCCCGTGATCGCTTTTGCCGCGACTGTATCGTCTGTCAAAACGAAAACCTGATCCTCTCGACATTTCAGGTACTCTATGGCGAGTCCCGCCAATACCGTATCGGCCTTCTCTACCTCGTGTTCGTCCTTCGGTGATCGCCGAGCTATCTCTCGTCGAACGGAGTCCATCGCAGCTACTGCGGCGGAATCGGTCGGTGACGGAGGAGCGACGACGTCTGCCCACCCGTCATCGACAGCGGATTCGACGCGGTCCGCGATATGCATCGCACTCAGTTCCCGTTTGACTCGGCGCGGGACCGACAATGTCAGGTCGCGTCGTATGGCGTATTCCCGGAGCGACTGGTATTTCGCGTTCTCCGGGTCGCCGACGGCGACGAAGACGTTCGTATCGACGAGAACAATGTCGTCCGGACCCGGGTCGTCACTCATCGTCTCCCGACGGTTCATCTATCCGACTGCTGTGTGGCCGCTTCGACGTCGACATCGATCTCGTCGGCGATGTCGGGGAAGAGCCGGTCGAAGTACGGGTCGAACGCCTCCCCGGCCGCGAGTGCGGGGCGCAGCGCCTGGACGACTGCCATTCCTTCGACCGGAGCGACATCGAGTTCGTCAGCGGCCATCCGCTGTGTGATGGTCCCCGCGTAGTGTCGACCAGCCGTTCGTACCGCGCGAGTGAGTCGGCCGGTCCCGTACCGGTTCTGGAAGTACGCGAGGTCCTCGTCGATTTCTGTGAGTGCGACCGCGTGTAGCACTGTCGGCGTTATCGCGAGGTCGTTCTGATCAACGAAAGCGAACGGATCCGCTGTGAGCCTGTGTGGTCGCGAACTCTCGTCGCGCTGGACGACGCTGAGAGACTCTAACTGTTCGATATCGTCGTATGCCGTCGCACGAGCGAGGTCCAGTGTATCGATGAGTTCCTGAACCGTCGTGGGGCCGTAATAACAGATGTAGACGTAGCTGCGGGCGAGCCGTGGTTGCTGAAGCAACGTTGCAGCCGCTAAGAATCCATCGAAGTCGTCAATCGCGGGCACTCCCGGTTCCCCGCTCGGCGACAGTGTGTCTCGCTCTACGAGGGTTGGCATCTCGAGAGAGATACGAGATCTACGTATTTTAGATTTTTGGTGGTATTCGGTTTTTACTCTGGATTGCCCCGTGACAATCACGCACTCCATGGCAGGAGTATCGGTGAAACGGTCCGATATCGGGCGTTCGCCGCCATTACCGTGTGATGTACTCTCACGTCGGCAGACATTTGTTCCATCGTTCGTGAGTCGAACAGCGGTTCCGTAGTACTCACCGCTGACTCAACACCCGCCACCGGCTTCGCCAGTCGGAACGACCAGCGAGACGTCCCGCACCGATCCGCCGGCGTACACCTTGTGGCCAGTCCGTTCGAACGACGCGAGTCGGTCGCGGGCGAGTGTCTCGGGCGCCCGCGGGAAGAACTGGGCACCGACCGTCGACCAGGAGTCCCGGATCAGGACCGGACAGTCCGGTGGGCGGGCGTTCCGGCCGTGAAACCAGTCGTAGACGGGTGGGACCTGCCCGGTCGTTCCCGCGGTCCGGTAGCTCGTGATCCGGACGAGGTGGTTGTCGCTGGCCCACGCGTCCGGGACGCGCTCGACGGCGAAGTTCGACGCCGCGAACTCCCCGGTCGTCGTGACGCCCTTGTACGTGTGAACGGCCAGCCCACCGAACGCCGTCGGGATACTGATCGCGACGGCCCCGACGAGACAGACGACGACGAGTACACGGAGCACCCGATGCCTGTCGAGGCGCGCCCGGAAGAGCCCGGCGACGGAAACCCCTGCGAGTGCCATGACAGGCACGTACAGGAACCAGTGCGTCCGGATCGCCGTCGTGACGTAGACCGGTGTCAGCGCGGCGGTGAGCGCGAAGCCGACGAGCACGAGCGGCCCGGCGAGCAACGCCGTGAGGACCAGTCGGTTTCCGCCGTCGCGGAGGACCAGCGGGCCGGCCCAGGCGGCCGCGAGGACGGGTATTGCCAGGCCCAGCACCGGCAACACGCCGGCCGTCGTCCGCGACGTCCCCGGAAACACCGGCACGAACGCGTTCGCCACCACGAGCACGAACAGACCACAGAAGGGCGCGACGAGCACGAGGCGTTGCGTGCGCGTCCGCAGTCGCGGGAACGCGACCGCCGCGGCCACCCCGAGGACCGCCCACGCGACGAGCAACCCCGGCGCGGTCACGACACGGTCGCTCTGGATGACCGCCGCACCAGTGAACCGCGCCGTCCCGAGCGTGTAGCCGAGGTACCACAGCGAGAACCCCACAGCCAGAACTAGGGCGACCCCGGGACGCCCCCTCACGCGGCGGCGCGTGACGACGAGCGCGGCGACGGCGAGCAACGAGAGGATCGTCACCACGCTTTCGAGGTTGTGCAGGGGCGGGAGCAAGACGAGTCCCGGGGCGGCGACGGCGAGCCACCGGCGGTCGTCGCTGGCGAGTGCGACGGCGACACCGACCAGTGCGACCGGCACCACCGCGAGCCCGAGCGTCTGCTCGTCGACGGGCATCGAGCGATAGAGATACACGCCGCCGACGGCCAGGAGCACGCCCGCGACGAGCCCGGCGACCGACGAGAGCGAGCGCCCGTACCCCAGGCGGCGACTCGCCCGGCGTGCGAGCAACGCTGTCGCGACAGCGGGGACGGTACCGACGACTGCGACGACGGGTTGGGCGACGCGGAGGGGGGGCTGGCCGGTCACCAGTCCGACGACCGCGAGAAACGAGCCGAACCCGAGGTCGTCGACGGCGATCAGCCCCAGCGGGAGCGACCCCGACGCCACCGCGTGCTGGGCGTTCCGAACGTGGTAGAGCCCGTCCGGATTGAACGGGAGCGGCGATTGCCACAGCGACAGCCCCCGTAGCGCGACGCCCACGGCGAAGACGGCCGTGAGACCGAGCGCGAACCGGCGGGTCGACCAGCGCTCCGTCACCGCGACTCCTCCTCGGGCGGCCGTGGCCCGGTTCCGAACAGCGACGCTGGCGACGGCGCGATCACGGCGGCTGCCGCCAGCAACAGTCCAGCGAGGACGAGCGTGAACGCGGACCCGGCGACCAACACCAGTGCCAGCGGCGAGTACGAGGGCGTCACGCTGATCCCGAAGAACACGAGCAGCCCGCGGGCATCGAGGAGCCACAGGAAGGCCCCGCCCAATAGGAGTCCGAGGACGACACTGACGCCGCCTATCACGACCCCATCCCTGAGCAACAGCGTCGCCACCTGTCGAGGAGTCGCACCGATCGCCCGGTAGACGCCGAGCGTGCGTCGACGGGCGTGGATCGTTCGGGAGAAACTCGCGACGAGCGTTCCCCCGACCATCACGCCCGCGAGTGAGAGCAGGCCGCCCACGACGACCTGGAGATTACCGAACACCGTCGAGATGGCGATACCGAGACTCGCACCGGCTTCCGTGTTCGTATTGCGCGCGACTACCGTCGATAGCCGACCCTCACCGACGACCCGATAGGTCGTTGACGCGCGTTCCTGGCCGTCGACACTTACTCCGACGTCGTACTCCCCGCGTGGCAGGCGTGCCAGTTGTATCGAGCGCGTCACGACGTCGCCGCTCCCGACGGTCACCTGCCGGCGATACGTCGTTCCCGCCGTCCGAACTTCGAACGACTCCGTGATGGACGCGTTCCAGGGGTTCGAGAGACGGATCCTGGCCGACGGTCGGGTGAAGGCGACGACCTGCTCCGGTTCGACGCGGACGGACACGTCCAGTTGTCGTGTGGCGTTCGTCGACGCGGTCACGGTCCGGTTCAGGCGATGCTCGCCTGCTCGCACCTGGATAGTGACCGTCCCCGACTCACCGACCGGGAGCCGTGCCGAGCCGTCCCCACCCGTCCTGACGGTTCGATTGCCGATCCTCACAGTCGCGTTCGCGACCGGATTCCCGACAGCGGTCCGGACGGTGACCTGGGGAGAACTACCGACCGGAACGGTTTCCGGGAGCCCACGAAGCACGAGTGCGTCGGGGTCCGCGACGGTGACGTTTCGTGAGCGGTCACCGACGGAAAGCGTGTACGTCCCCGGACTGGACGGAGTGAAGGCGAACGATTCGGTCGTCCGGTTCCCGGGCGCGAGTGTGACGTTGCGGCGAACGCGCTCGTCACCGAACGCGACCGTGAATTCACGCGATCCCGGTGCGGTCCCGAGGTTACGGAGCGCCACCCGGACGTCGACACCCCTGGTCGTGGCCGGGCCAGCGACTGTCACACCCGTGATCTGAACGCCCGAGACGGCCGTCTCCTCGAGGGGGCGCGAGAGCCTGACGAAGTTCACGTTCGACCCGCGCTTGAGAGAGAGATGTCGGGCAGTTTCGAGCGACACCAGCAACTGGTCGTCGAACGCGCCCGGCGCACGGTACCGGCCGACGACGCGTACTCTGTCGACGGTTTCCGTGACGCCCCCACCGAGAGTCACGCTCTCTCCGACCCCGATGCCGTGAGTGTCGGCGAAATCCTGCCCGACGACCGCCTCGGCGGTTCCGTCCGGACTCGACCCCGCGAGGAGCGTCGCGTTCGACACCGACGCGAAGGCGTCGTAGCGCGCGCCGCGGACGAGCGCCGGGTCGTCGTTCACGACGCCGAACACGAGGATTTCGGGGCTCGCACTGACGCCCTGTGATTCGAACGCCGAAGCGTAGGACTCGGGAACGGAACTCGAGAGAGGATGCTCGGCGCCCGGCTGGAGAACGGTGGCACTCGACGACGTGAGCGGTGTCGCGACCGCACCACCCGCGAGGACGAGCAACACGAGCGCGGTGAACACGGCGACTGTCGTCGCAGTCGGAACAACCGCACGCCAGTCGAGCACCGCCGGTTTGAGGCGCGTCGAGAGGTGACCCACGCCACGGCCGGAAAGCACTCGACTGGCTCGTCCTCTCAGGGATCCGGTGAATCCCGTTCGAACGGAACTGTCGACCGGCGGATGGCGGATGGCAGGGAGCGCCGCAACGCCCCCCGAGACGCCCCCGATAGCGAGCATCGGCACGTAGATAATTCCGAGAAGTCGAACGGCGTCGGTGGTCACCCGCGGCGAGAGCGACGTCGGCAGCCCGGCGAAGACGGCGACCGAGACAGCGACCGAACTCGCGACGACACCGACGGCGTAGCCGAGCGCGATCGCAGTGACCGTCAACGCCGACCCCCGGAGGGCAAACAGCCCGAGCACCGTCGATGGCGGGGCTCCACACGCTCGAACGACCCGGATCGTTCGTTCGCGATCCCTGACAGTCATACGCACGACGCTCGTGACTGTGACGGCACCGAGTATGCCTGCCGCCACGACGACCAGTACGAACCCGCCCAGCAACTGTGCAGTCCCCCGCTCGAAAAAGCGTAGCGACCCCCGAACAACCGAACCGACACCGTCGTCCCCGGCAACCGTCGTCGGTCCGGTGGTGTTCGAGACTGGCCGAACCACGATCGCACCGTTCGACCCGAGGCGTTCGATGACGGCCGGCCGGCCGACGTACCAGCGGGGGGGCAGAAAGCCGTTATCCACGCTCGCTGTCACGTTCAGTGTGGCCGTGCCCGACGCAGCTGAAACAGTGGTCGAACTGGGCACAGCGCCGACGCCTCCGACGCCCCGCCCCGGAACGCCGGGCGGCTCGAGTCCGGTGTGTCTGGCCCGGTCGGCATCAGCTTGTGAAACGGCGACGACCAGCGTGTCGGGATTTTCGAGCGTCGCGTAGGGAAGGACGATGTCGCCTGTCCCGGCCGCGCTGCGAGCCGCTTCGACGGACCGATACTCCGAGACTCCGGCGACTGCACCGTAGTCGCTCGCGAGTGCTGTCGGTCGCTGTGCCGCCGTCGAGAAAAACAGGGCGCTGCCGGTGAGGAAGGCAACGATCACTGCGAGTGCGACGACGGCCAGCACGTCTCGGCGCGACCATCGAAACAGGAGCGCCCAGCGATAACTCATCCCACTATCTCCGACGATAGACGGGAATTGGCAGGCGAAGGGGTGAGTGTTTCGGTCCCCTTCACATACCGTGAACTATCTCCATCGCTCCCGTTCTCAGGGAAGAGTTTTTAACTCGAACAGCGGAACGTGACACTGGAGAGATATGGATGATAGTATCGAGAGAGATGTTACCGACCCACTCGATCGGGGTGAGGCAGCCCTCGTCCTGTCACCGTCGTTTATCGGGGACAGACGAACGACGTGTCTGGATCTACTAGCTGTCGGCGAGTCAAGTCACGACCGAGTGCTCTTTATCACGTTTACGAACGCACTCGATGACCTCCTCGACGGGTGGGAGGACCAGTTCGAGCGGCCACCTGGTCGGATAGCGTTCGTCAGTGTCGACGCAGACTCACGGTCGACCGCGTTCGACAGTTCGACGCCCGAAACCGAACACCACGACGAGGTCGACATCACGGTCGACCGGGTCCAGTCACCCGGCAACCTGACGAAATTCGGTGTCCGTATCACGAACCGACTCGAGGCTCTGGACGACATCCACGAAAGCACCGGGATCGTCACCTGCTTTGACTCGATTACTGCGCTCCTTCAGTACGTTGAGGTCGAGGAAGCGTTCCGGTTTCTCCACGTGATCACCGATCGACTGGCAGATGTCGGTGCCACGTCTCACTTTCACATGGATCCGAGCGCGCACGACGACGAGACAGTTGATACCCTCGTGACACTGTTCGACGCCCTCTACGAGTACGATGACGGGACGCTGATGAAGTCGAAGTAACGTATTTGCGGACGCTATCGAACCGTCGCTATGGACGACGAATTCGCGGTCGAATGTGTCGTCGTCCTCGGTCCCCTGTTCGATCCGGTACAGCACCTCGTCCATCACGTGAGTGACGTACTCGCCCGAGGAGTCGTGCTCCACCAGGGGAAGCGTTCTCGACACAGTCGACGGTCCGCGTCGGCAGCTCGGCCGACTGTGTCTATCTAGCACTCATGTGTGCCCTATATATCAATAAATCTACTGTAATCACACATAACTGTTCGGGTCCGAGCCACTGTCAGATGCAGGCAGGGGTTTTATCTGGGCAACAGGAGATTGTGACAACGGAGTGGAAGATGGGGGCCGTATCACAGGACATACCTGACTCGTTCGAACCTGGGGATAGCCTTCTCGTACTTGCGTCGTCGTTCGCCGTGAGCGACCCGAAGACCTGCAGTGACCTGCTGACTCCCGATAGGGAGGGTGAGAACCACGTTCTCTGTGTCACGTTCACCCGCTCGCCCGAGGATCACCTCGTGAACTGGCGGCGACACGGGAACCTGCCCGAACACGCGTCGTTCGTGAACGTTGACGCCTCGGCCCGTCAGATGGACGCCTTCCAGAAATCCGGTGACGACATCGATCGAGACGACGTGGACGTCACGACCAGTGGGATCTTCTCGCCGGAGAACCTGACTAGACTCGGCGTGCGCGTCACCGAGTGCCTAGAGGAACTCGCCGACGACGTCGAAGACCGGCAGATCGTCTTCTGTTTCGATTCTATCACAACCCTGCTCCAGTACGTGGAACTGGACCAGGCGTTCAGATTTCTCCACGTCGTGACCGAGCGCCTGACCGAGACCGACGCGATGGCACACTTTCACCTCGACCCCGGTGCTCACGATGACGAGACGATCGAGATGCTCCGGTCGTTGTTCGACGGCGTATGGGCGTTCGACGACAGGACGTAACGGTCTCTTCGCGCGCGTTGTGAGGGGTGTGCAGACCACGGGCTCTGAGCGCGCTCACGCCTCTCACAGTCTGTCGAATTTCCACTATATCAGCCGAGTACAGCGCTGGCGACACCATATATTAACAGAGGGAGAGAGACGTAGCTGGTACCGACTGCTGCCGTTCGACGAACGCAACGTTCGCCGTGTGAGATTTAAGTAAGTCGTTTTTTCAATTGTTCTGGGTGCGACTGTTGCGGGCGAACAGTACCGGCCCTCCAGCCCGCCGACCGTGTCGTCGTCGTCGCGGTCCACGGCACGAAACACTGCTGGTACAGACTGACCTGGGTCCACGACCTCGCGACGCTGCTCGCTGCCGACAGCGTCCCCTTCGAACGCGTCTCCGAGCGGGCGACCGAGCTCGGCTGTCGGCGACACGTCCGTCTGGGCTACTGGCTCGCCCGCGCGGTCTTCGACGTCACGCTCCCGGCCGACGTCGCCCACGCTATCGAGGCCGACCCGACGGTCGCGGTCCTCGGAAACGAAGTCGTCGAACGACTGCGGGAGGGAACGGCGACGCCACCGAGCGACAGCGAGCAACACAGCTACCAGTGGCGCGCGCTCGACACCTGGTCGGACAGGCTGGTGTACGCGACGCGGGTCGCGACGATCCCGAGCGAAGGGGACGTCGAGAGCGTCGACCTCCCCGACTCGCTCGCGCCGGTGTACCGGGCGGTGCGGCCGGTGCGACTCGTCGCGCGCGGCGGGCTGGCGGGACTCCGGCAACTCCGGTCCCGGTCGCGAGGGTAGCACAGTCCGACAGTACTGGCACGGCCCAACAGTGGCCAGTGGCGAGAACGGATCCGACTGAAGACGTGGGATAGTGGCCGCCACAGCGTTTTTCATCGCTCCCGACTTCCGGAGGGTATGGGCCCACTCCAGCGCGTGAAAGACAGTTTCGTGGCCGGGCTGATCCTGGTCGCACCGCTGGCCATCACGCTGTACATCCTGCGGATCCTCGTCAACTGGTCGCTACAGTTCATCAACCCGCTGGTCGCCGGGACCCGACTCGCCAACTACACCGGCAACGTCGAAGTGCTCGCACAGGTCGTCGCCGTCCTCATCATCGTCGCGACGCTCACCGTGATCGGCGCGGTCGCGCAGTGGTCCGTCGGTCGCCACCTCTTCGGCAATCTGGGCAGGACTGTCAACTTCGTCCCGCTGGTGAGCACCATCTACGCGGCCATCAAGCAGACGGCCACGTCGCTGGTCGACCGCGACACCGAGTACGAGAGCGTCGTCCTCGTCGAGTACCCCCGCGAGGACGTCTACTCGATCGGGCTCGTGACCAGCGAGGGACGGGCGGCCATCGACGACGTCGTCGGCGACCAGGCCTACTCGGTGTTCTTGCCCAACAGTCCGAACCCGACGGCCGGCCGACTCGTGATGCTCCCGGCCTCGCAGATCCACGAGACGGACATGAGCGTCCGCCAGGGCATGCGGATGATCGTCACGACCGGCATCGGCGACAACGAAGACGAACTCGAAGCCCACGGCGTCCCGATGGACCGCGACGACCCAGCGGGTGCCGACGACTGATACTGATTGTTGTAGGGATTTATCGGTACGCGCCGATACCGGGTCGCTGCGACCCGGACACACTCTCCAACAATCTCGATGGGTCCGAGTGGAACTGCTCGGTGACCGTCGGTCCCACGCTAGACTCCACGGAAACGGTGTCGTGACAGCTACCAGTCGCCGTCCTCGAACTCGTCGCGGCTGACGGCGAGGACGACGAGGACGAGGATATCGACCGGCGCGCTCACCTGGAGGAGCACCATCCCGACGAGCGTGGCCGCCGCGATCCGGAAGAGCGGACGACGCTGGCGCACCCACAGGCCAGCGACGACGTGTGCGGCCCCGCCGAAAACCGCCAGCGTTGCCAGCAGGGCCCGGTAGTTGGTCGGCAGTGAGTCGGCAACGCCCGGTGGTGGAGTGACGAAGAAGACAGCGACGCTCGACAGGAGCGCCAGTCCCCCCACTGCCAGCAGGAGGGTCGCTGCGACGCGCGGCAATCGCTTGTCGGCGACGCCCAGATCCATGTGTCTGTACCGCCTCTTGGACCGCCCGGGAGATGAGGATGTCGACATACTGCCCTCGAACTGCGAGAGGCGGGACCCTGTTGTGAACTGACTCACGTCTCGACGGCCCAGCGCCAGGTCCAGGGTCCAGGCTCCGGAGACACACAGCGCTTCGACAGAACCAGTCACTCCGGCCCAACACCCGTCTTCGACCCGAACTCGACCCGTCGAACGACGAGCACCGCGAGGGCGACGACACCCACGACTGCCACGATCGACCCGAGAGGAAGCGACCCCGCTCCCGAACCCGGACCACCCCCGCCCGCAGACCAGTCGGCCGCGAAGACCTCCCGGTAGTAGCCGGCGATCCGCTCGCCCTCCAGGAGGACCATCACTTCTCGATTCTGACGGACGGACTCGCTGTTCCAGTTGAGGCTCCCGACGAGGGCCTGGTCGCCGTCGACGAGGACGCCCTTGGCGTGGATCTTCTCGTAGCGACCGCCGGGGTCGGCGAGTTTCGCCCGGAGAGACAGCCCCTCGTTCTCGGCGCGCTCGCGCAACCGCTCGACGATGCGGCGGTTGTCCTCGCGGACGTACCACGCACTGCTCAGGAGCACTCGTACTTCGACCCCGCGCCGTGCTGCACGCACCGTCGCCCGCAGGAACCGGTCGTCGGGCCCGTCGATGCTCACCTGGATCACGTCGACCGACTCGGTCGCGCTGTCGAGCATGGCCGTGACCGCGCGTCCCGCGTTGTCGGGCGCGACGACCAGTTCGGTTCGCTCGACCGGTAACGTTGCGGGCTCGTGGTGGCGCGGATAGGTGCCGTTGGCGACCGACCGCGTCGTGAACGACCGCCCGCGACGGAACCGTCGCCAGTCCTCGACGCCGGCCCAGTCGGCATCGGCGCGGAAGGTGGCCACGAGACCGGCGACGACCTCCGGCTGGGTGAGACGAACGCCCCAGCCACGACTGGCGTGGCCACCGGTCCCGGACGGCTTCCAGTTCTCCGTCAGCACCAGCGCCCGGCCGTCGACCACCGCATACTTCGCGTGGTGGAACGCGTAGCGGTCCCGGGGCCCGCCGAGCAGTTCGACGGTGACGCCGCGTTCGACCAGCGAGTCGAGGAGGCGGGCCTCGCGTCCGGAGAGCCCGTCGACGGGCTTGCCCTCCAGCAGGACGCGCACCGTCACGCCGCGAGCGGCGGCCCGTTCGAGCGCCCGGGCGACTCGCCGGGAGGTGAACGTGTACCCCGCGAGCAGGATCCGGTCGTCGGCCCCGCGCAACGTCTCGACGACGGTCCCAGGCGAGTCGGGCAGGACGAAGGCGGTAGCGTTCCCACCGGCACCGGTCACCACAGGGCGGTCCGTTCGGCCGATGGCCTCCCAGGTGACGACGCCGCGGTCGTCGAACCGGCCGCGTTCGCCCTCCGGCGCGTCTCGATAGCGCGCCGTCGCGACCGTCTCGTTGACCAGGGTGAGCCGCAACTGCTCGCCGCCGTTGGCCAGCGAGGGCATCCCCTCGACACCGACGACGCGCGTGTCGGTCAGGTTCCGGACGAGTGCCGGCGCGCCGGTGACGGCGACGCGGCCCGTTCCGGAGACGTTGACCGCATCTTCCCCGTCGTCGAGTCGATACGTGACGTCCGACGCGGGCAGATCGAGGACGACGAACTCGCCGCGGTCCTCGTCCGCGACCGGGTTGGGATAGACGGCGACTATCGCCACGTCGTCGGTCCCGTTCGTCGACTCCGGAGTGACGGATCCTGCATCTGCGACGGCCCCGGACGCGACGCTGCCGGCAGACGTGGCGTCGTTCGCAGACGCGACGCTGCCGGCGGACCCGACGCCAGCGACGGGGGCAGAGGCGAACGCGAGCGCGGGAGCGACCGCGAGGACGACCGCGAGCACGATCCGGAGCACGGGGCGTGACACGGCCGTCGCTGGTCGCGGGTTCGGATATAAAGTTCGGGGACAGGCGAAGAACGGGGGGTTCGGGGGCTGGCGAAAAACGAGAGGTGACGAGTCAGACCGCCTTGCCGGCTTCAGCCTGGACGATGTAGGCGCGGTCGTCTGTGTACTCCGTGAGGACTTCCAGCGCCCGTTCGGTGCCGATCTGGTTGAGCGCCCACGCGGCACTCGCTCGCACCTCGTCGGCCTCGTCGTCTTCGAGCACGTCCGCCAGGGGTTCGATAGCCCGGGTGTCACCGAGCAGTCCGAGCGCCCGCGCGGCGGCACTCCGGACCTCGTAGTTGTCGGCATCGAGGCGGTTCGCGACCGGCTGGGTCGACTCCTCGCTGCCGATCTCGCCGAGCGCGCGCAGGGTGATCTTCTGGAGTGCGGGGTCGCCGTCGCCGTCGATGAAGTCGTGGAGCGTCTCGCAGGCCCGGTCGTCGCCGATCTTCCCGAGGATCTGTACGGGTTTCTTGTTGCGTTTCTGGGCGCGCTGGTGGATCGCATCGAAGGCCTCCTCGGGGGCCATCCGGATCAGGGTGTCGAGGATGTTCTCCTCCATGAAGTCCGAATCGAACGTCTCCAGGCCCAGCAGGATGGGTTCGGGTTCGCCCAACTTCTCGTAGACCTTGATCGCGTTCCACTCGGGCGGGAAGTCCTTGCGGTTCTCCGATTCGAGCACGTCGTAGAAGCCCTGGGCGTCGAGTTGCTGGCGCACGGTGAGGTCGTCCCACTCCTCGGCGGCCTCGACGTCGTCTGTGAGTTCCTCCGTGGCTTCGAGGAGTGCTTCGATGGTCTCGGTATCCTCGTCGGGGTCGAGGTCGGCGCTCTCGATGGCCTCGGCGGCCTCGTCGAGGGCCGCGGCCAGCGCGTCGGCGTCCTCGCCCTCGGCGGCGAACGACTCGCCGAGTTCGTCCCCGACCGTCGCGAGGAACGTCTCGACGGCGTCGACGACGTCGGGGAGGCCGTCCTCGGTCCAGCGCGTGTCCGCTATCGTCGAACCCGTCTCCTCGACCGACGCCGTGACGTCCTCGGCGTAGGGCCCGCGCTGGTCTTCGAGCCGGTCGCGCAGGTCCGCGAGCCGGTCTTCGAACTCCGCGCGCGGGTCTTCGGCGTCCTCGTCGTCCTCGTCCTCGTCGGGTTCGGGCAGGTCCGCCGCCTCGATGTCCTCTTCGAGCGAGTCGAGGTCGGCCTCGACCGCGTCGAGGTCCGCTTCCGTCTCGGCGGCGTCCAGGTCCTCGTCGGCCTGGTTCAGGCGCTCGTCCAGCGTGTCGGCCGACAGCGCCGTCTCCTCGCCGTCGGTCTCGGGTTCGTCTGGGCCGTCGGCTGCGGATTCTTCGTCCGCCACCTCGGAATCGTCGTCCCCGTTGCTCATACGATACTGTGCGGTTCTCCGGGGCAAAGGCGTTTTCATTCGCGGGCCGTGGTGCGCCGGCCGTCGTCGGGGCGTCCCGGCCGTCACTGGGCTGTCCCAGCCGTCGTCGGCCCTCCAGGCCGCCGGGGAACGACTCACTCCCGTTCGAACTCGCCCGCCAGCTCGGAGAGACGCTCGATCCGTCGTTCGGGGTCGGGGTGGGTCGCCATCACGTCCGCGAGGCGGGACTTGGTGTCGGCCGGGACGAGAAAGAGCGCGTTCAACTCGGCGTGTTCGCGCAGGTCGTCCTCGGGGGTGGCCGCCATCCCGCGGGAGATTGTCTCGATCGCACCGGCCATCGCGCCGGGTTCGCCGGTCAGCGCCGCGGCGCCGCGGTCGGCCGCGAACTCGCGCTGGCGGCTGATGAGTCGCGTGAGCAGGTAGCCGCCGACCCACGCGAGCAACGAGACGGCGACGAAGATCAGAAACCACGGCTGACCGCCGTCGCCGCCACCGCCCCCACCACCGTCACCGCCCCCGTCGCCGAACCACCAGAAGTTGCGGACGACCAGCGCGCCGACGGTCACGAGGAACGTGACCACCGACATGACGAGCGCGTCGCGGTGCTGGATGTGGGCGATCTCGTGGGCGAGCACCGCGTCGAGTTCCTCGCCCTCGACGGTATCGAGGAGCCCCTCGGTGACGGCGACGACGGCGTGGTCCTGCCCGCGTGCCGTCGCGAAGGCGTTGGGTGCCGACTGCGGGGCGACCGCCACGTCCGGTTTGGGGACGTCAGCCTGGCTGGCGAGACGACCGACGCGCGCGTGGAGGTCGGGGTAGTCGGCCTCGTCGACGCGCTCGGCGTCGAGCGTCTTCAGCGCCGCCGTCGGCGCGTACCGGTACTGGCAGTAGACGAGCACGGCTGCGACCCCGGCGACGAGCAGGATGCCCGCGTTCCCGAGTTCGGCCATCGCCCACGTCGCGGCGACGCCGACGAACGCGGCGTAGAGGAGGGCCATCCCGCCCAGTGCCAGGAGCATGCGTGCCCGGAGGGACCAGTCGGGCGACAGTCGCATACTCGTACGTCGGGGCCGAGGAGATATCAACGTTTCTCCTGACCGACAGCACCGCCCGACCCACGGTCCTGCACGGACCGACCTACGCGTCCACCCTCTGTCTGTTTTTGTGCTTTTCGGCGCCGATCGTCAGGCCCGCTTTCGCCTGGTCGGCGCTGTCCAGCGTCAGGTCCTCGACCGGCACCTCGTGGACGTCGTCGTACTCCTGGACGATGTACGTGTAGTAGTACTGAACCGCCCGCCGGCCGTTCTGTGCCGGACTCCCCTTCAGGACGTCCGTGTTGAGTGCGAGGTGGACGACCTCGGGGAACGGGAGTCCCAGCACTTCCTGGGCCGCTGCGATCGCCTCGTGGTCCTCGTCGCGGATCCGAACTGGCTCGGACATACGACGTCGTCTCTCGGTGAGTGGCCTAAGCGTTACGTATTGTAACGAGTCGTAACGGACTGTTACATAACGTTACCACGGTCGACGACCGGGCGGTTCAGCCGATCACAGCGCCGAGAGGGCGGTCCCCGGGTGAGGATCGAGTGGCATATGCCGGGGGGGTGCCAAGCGCCGGTATGGACCGCCGAGCCTTCCTGGCGACGGGTCTCGGGACCGTCGCGACGACGGCGCTCGCGGGGTGTTCCGTGGGCGGGAGCAGCGGGACGCCGACCGAGTACGACGTCGGCATGACGACTGCGGATTTTACGCCGGGCGCGATCACCGTCGACGTCGGCGAGACGGTCGTCTGGCGGAACACGAGTTCCCACGCCCACACCGTCACGGCCTACGAGGACGGGATCCCCGACGACGCCGACTTTTTCGCCTCGGGGGGGTTCGAGTCCCAGTCGGCCGCCGAGAGCGGCTGGACGAGCGGCACACAGGGGTCGATCCCGGCTACCGAGGAGTACCGCCACACCTTCGAGGTGCCCGGCGAGTACGGCTACTACTGCATCCCGCACGAACCCCAGGGGATGGTCGGTAGCGTGACTGTCGTCGAATCGACGGCCACGGAATGAACGAAGCAGAGCTGGAGTAGTTCGCTACCGAAGCGCGACCGTGCTTCGCAAAAACTCGTCACGATAACTCCGACAGTCCGCTCGAACGGCAATCGTAGCGTCGAAACGTCGTCAGTCGGCCGCTTCGACGTCTTCCTCGTCGACGTCGACGGCGGCTTCCTCTTCTGCTGCGACTTCCGCGGGCCGGGCTTCGAGCGTCGCCTTCTGGATCTCGACGCGGCGAAGCGGGTAGATCGTCTTGGCTTCGTTGTAGATGGCCGAGGAGAGCCGACCCTCGACGACGCTGTCGATGAGGTCGGCGTAGGTGCGGTCGCGGGCCGACTCCTCGACGAGGTCGATCATCGTCCGGCGGATGGCCTTCTCCTGGCTCTCGTCGGCGCTCTTCGTGGTGAGCGCCACCGGCTGGATCTGCACGCGGTAGTCGTCCTCCGTGAGGACGGTGATGTAGGCCTCGACCTTCGAGGAGCCCCGGCGGACGAGCGAGCGCAGGTAGTCCCGCGTCAGCTCGTGTTTGACGAACTCGGTGTACGCCGAGTCGGAGGCCACCTCGTTGACCTTGAAGGTGAGCTTGGTGTTGTTCTCGCTGGCGTCGTCGCGCAGGTCGCCGAGCGTCGTCTCGATGGTCCGCCCGAGGACCTGGTCCGACTCCTCCGCGATGGTCTCGCCCAGTTCTTCCCGGTCGAACTGCTCCGGGGCGACCAGGGTGTACCACTGTTTCTGTTCTCTGCGTCGTGAAACCGATCGGTCACTCATGATGTATCGTTGTCGCTGTGTGTCGCGTCTGTGTCGCTATCGCTGTCGGTCGTGAGCTGTGCTGCCACCGTCGCGTTGACGACGTAGTCGTCAACCGTCGAGCGCAGGCCGCCGGTATCCTCGCGCGCGACCGTCGTGACCACGCGCTCGCCCTCCGTCCGGGTCGTCATCTCCGCCGTGTTGTCCGGCCTGAGCGCCGCCGCAACCCGTTCGGCCGTGGCCGCGTCGGCGTGGGTCGTCGTGATCGTCGCGCGTCTGCTCCCTGCCGATGCGGATCCCTCAGCGTCGGTCATGCCAGGGCCTCCCTCGTCGCCGCGACGAACGCGCTGGCCTCGGCGTCGAAGCGGGCACGACCGACCGTCCCGGTCGCTTCGCCGGTGCCGTCGAGGCGCTGTGCGGCCGTCCGCACTATCGAGTCGAGGTCGCGGTCGTCGGCCACCACGGCGGCGGTCCCGTCGACCGCGGCCAGCGTGACCGGCTCGGGCGAGCGATAGGCGTGGGCCAGTCGCGCGACGGTCCCGACCGGTGCGTCGGGGTCGGGCGGGCGCGCGACGAACAGCCCGTCGTACCGGCCGGTGTCGGCGTCCCGGACTGCAGCGTGGGCCCGGCCGGCGTGGGCCCGCCAGGCTTCGACCGCGTCGTCGAGGACGTCCTGGCCCAGCGCCAGCGCGATGCCGGTCCCGGGTCGCTCGCGGGCCACGGCGTCGAGGACGTCCGCGTAGCCACCGACCGTCCCGACCGCCTGCTCGGGGCCGGTATCGGCGGGGCCACCCGCGAAGGGGCGACAGACCCGCTCGACGGCCTCGCCACCGCGCGGCGGGACGTCGTCGTCACCGACCGTCTCGAGGGCGACCAGCGACGCGAGTCTGCGCCGCGCTTCCTCGTCGAGGTCCGTCGCGTCACTGGAGAGGTCGAACTCGGCGAGCAGGTCCGCGGCCGCCTCACGGTCGCCCGACACCGGCAGGTGGACCAGCGTCGAGTGTGCCAGTCCGTCGGCCAGGTCGGTCGTCGGCACCGCGAGGCCGGGTCGGCGCTCGAAGCCCGATTCGGTCGCACGCTCGGCGACGTCGCTGTCGGCGACGCGACCGTCCGCGTGGACGCCGGCGAGTGCGAGCCCGAGGAGGTCCGGGCCGGCCGAGCCGGATTCTGGTCCGTCCGGTCCGGCCGGGCCGGGGTCCGCACCGCCCGAGCCGGTCACACCGAGTTCGCGGGCGACGGCGAAGGCCGTCTCGCTGGCGGGACGCGCCGTCCCGGGCAGGTGCAGGTCGGCACTCGCGTCCCGGCGTCCGACGGCGACCGTGCAGTCGGCGTCCGTGGCCCGGGCCGCGTCGGCCGCCAGCGGCGCGAGGCTGACCTGGAACGGCCGGTCGAGCGCCGCGAGCGTCCGGGCGAGGACCGCCCCCGCTGCCAGCCCGTCGCCGGTTGTCGCGCCGACGATCCGGACGAAACCGGCCTCGTCGACGCGGCCAGCGACGTCACTGGCGGTGGGCTCGCCCGCGTCCGTTCGCTCGGGCCCGGTGGTCGACATCCCTTACTCGAGCAGGTCGACGGCGACGTCGTAGCTGTAGGTGAACTCCTCGTCGAGTTCGTCGCCGCGGTAGTAGTCGACGAGTCGACGGATCTTCGACTCCGCGTTCTGGAGCGCCCGCTTGTTCTGGTGGTCGCCGGGGTTCTCGTCCATGTGCTCGCGCAGGCGAACCGCCCGCTCCATCAGATTACGGAGGTCTTCGGGGATCTCGGGGTCGGCGTTGTTCTCCTCCAAGATCTCGGTGACCTTCTTGCCGGTCGCGAGCGAGACGTCCGGGACCGGGGTCCCGGCAACGCCCTCGTCGCGGAGTTTCACGCCGATCTCGCTGGGGCTGTGACCAGCCTCGGCGAGTTCGACGACTCGCTCTTCTATCGCGTCCTCGTCTACGTCGCTCCACTCCGGTGGTTCCGTTGCCGCCGGCTTGTCCGAATCGGACGAGCCACGGCGGCGTGTGTGCATTCGTGCCATGTGTTGGTTGGAACGCTACGTACCGCTGTCCGCCTGACGGCGGCGCCGCGATGCGCCTCTCCGGCGCGAACACGGCCGCAATCCCGAGCCCCGCAAACACGGGGCGAGTCAGATTTGCGGTCGTGCGTTCCCACCCGAACCTCGGCGCTCGCACATTAAACGGTTTCTACTCCCGGTCGGCTGTCGTTCCCGGGTGTCCGTCGTCCCGGCCGACCGACGAGTTTCGGACCCGGAACGACCGCGAGTATCACAGTCGATAATTGATGCAGTCGGCTTATGCACCGTGCAGTCCAAGCGTGAAGAGATGAGGCAGACGGCCGAACGCCGGGGGGCGAGCAGAAGCCGCGGACAGGCAGGACCGTTGAGCTACGTGCTGATCTTCGCGATGATACTGGCGGGGACGACGGTCGTCCTCGTGACCGGCGGGATGGCACTGAGCGACGCACAGGACACCGCGGAGACCCAGCGGGCCGAACACACGATGACGCTGTTCGACTCCCGGGCGGCGATGGTCGCGCTCGGCGAGTCCGGCGCCCAGTCGGTCTCCTTCGGGCAGGACAGCGGCGTCTTCGAGACGCGACCGACCGAGGGGTACCTCGCGATCAGACACAGCGAGTGGGAGTCCGGCGAGCCGTCGGTGGAGCTGTACAACGAGACGCTCGGGTCGGTCGTCTACGAGAACGGCGAGCGGGAACTCGCCTACCAGGGCGGGGGCGTCTGGCGTCTCGACGCCGAGGGTGAGGCACGCATCGTCTCGCCACCCGAGTTTCACTACCGCGGGGCCACGCTGACACTCCCGGTGGTCCGCGTCGACGGCAACGCGAGCGGGGCAGGCAGCGTGACCGCCCGGATCACCGGTGAGACCCGCGCGGGGAAAGTCTACCCCGACGCCTCCGAGACCTACCCGGTACCGGCGTCGAGTCGGCAGTACCTGAACCCGATCCGCAACGGGGAAGTTTCGGTCTTCGTCAGGAGCGACTACTATCAGGGGTGGGCGACGTACTTCCGCCAGCGGACCCAGGGTAACGTGACCGTCTTCGACGGAAACCGGACGGTCAAGGTCAAACTGAAATCCATCGGTGGCGCACCGGGCGAGTTCGACATGCCCCTGGAGGGCAACTCCCTCGAAGTGAGCGGCTTCGGCGAGGACCATCCGATAAGCGACTTCAGCCTCACGCTCAAGGGCGACAACAAGGACTTCAACAACGGCCAGTGGTCCCTCTACAGCACGCAGGGTGGCGACGAGTTCGAGATGCACATCGAGTTCGAGGACAAGTGCAACGGCGGCTACAGCGGGTACATCGACTTCAGCGTCTACTACTACAATTCGACGACCGACGTCTCTCACGAGTGGCAAAACGACAGCATCGACCCGAGCGACACCACGGCGTTCGACGTCGACTGTTCGAACACGGAGGTCGAGGTCGACTTCACGAGCGTCGAGACGAACCTCACCTATCAGGATATCTACGTCAGTTCGGGGTCGGACAACAAGTGGTGTTTCGGTTCCCACATCGACGACCGCTACGTCCCGTCCTCGATGACGCTCGACGACCACCCCTCAGTCGACGGTCCGATGACCTTCGCGGAGAACACCGGCAACCACACCATGAACTACGTCGTCAACCACTACATGGAACGGGTGGGTCTCAACTACGAACTCACCGTCAAGGACGGCCCCGGTAACAGCGAGTGTCTCTCCGGCGGTACCGGTGGTGGGTCGAGTCGTATCGTCGAAACCCAGTCGTCGGGCGTGCTCCGCTACAGTGAAGCCTCCGGTGCGCAGTACATCACGTACCTGCACGTCACCGACAACGAGATCAACGTCAGCATCGACTCCTGACTGCCTACACCCACACTCCGGTCGTTCTGACTGCCTACACCCACACTCCGGTCGTTCTGACTGACCTCACGGCCACGTCCGTGCCGACTGCCTCCGATGGACTGTGCCGGTCTCGTGGCTCCCTCTGGCCGGGACCGGTCACGGGACCTCCCCCGGCGTCCCCGATCGGTTTCCGGGCCGACACTTTACGCGCTGGTCAAAGCGACGACGACGTGTCTCCCCAAAATGTATATACATTTAGAAACCCTTTCGTACAGACGTGACAGCGGGCCTGTTCGACCTGCATGATGTGTCATGGTAATCTGCTTTCTTCTGTCGTGTACTATCGACGGGGACGGTGGGATATGAGCGTCATCGCTGAGATAAGTATTCCCGCGGCTGATTTCGAGTTGGGACGCGTCATGGAACTCACACCGCCGGCGACCGCGGAGCTGGAGTCGTTCGTCCCCGCAGGTGGGCGGGCGGTTCCGTACTTCTGGGTCTACAACGCGGACTTCGCGAGTTTCGAGGAGCGTGTGCTCCGGGAGTCGGCTGTCGACGCCATCGAGGTGGTCGACTCCTACGACGACAGGATGCTGTACACCGCCGACTGGGCTGCCGAGAACGACTCCGTCTTCCGGACGATCCGCAGCGTCGACGCCTACGTGTTGAGCGCGACCGGGACGAGCGACAGCTGGCAACTCGAACTGCGATTTCCCTCCCGGGACGCGATGTCGACCTTCCAGGACAGGTGCCAGGATAACGGCATCTCTTTCGAGGTTCGACGGGTGTACAACCCGAGCGAGCCCGGCCAGGGCCCGTGGTTCGGGCTGACCGACCGCCAGCGCGAGGCGCTCGTCCTCGCCGTCGAACGCGGCTACTACGACATCCCGCGCACGTGTACGACCGTCGAACTCGCCGAGGAACTCGGCATCTCCGACCAGGCCGTCACCGAGCGACTCCGCCGGGCGATAAACACGCTCACGAACAACACCATCCTCACCTCGTGAGCACGAGCGTCCGGACGCGTCGTCGACCCGCCGCCCGCAGGGTTACCCCTCGACAGCGGGAGGTCCGCCCGGACCGTTCCCCTCGGGCGGTCGGACAGGCCGATCGGGGCAAAGTTTACGTGTGCAGGCGTGAGACGTGATGACACCGATGGCTATCGATCCGGCGTTCGAGGACAACCGCGAGATCGTAGAGGAACACGACGGCCACAACGTGTGGGGCCCGGTCGAAGAACCCGAGACGCTGGGGATCCACGGGACCCACGTCGCCGTGGACTTCGACATCTGTCTCGCCGACGGCGCCTGCCTGGAGGACTGCCCCGTCGACGTCTTCGAGTGGGTCGACACGCCCGGCCACCCCGAGAGCGAGATCAAGGCCGACCCGGCTCACGAGGACCAGTGCATCGACTGCATGCTCTGTGTCGACGTCTGCCCCGTCGACGCGATCGACGTCGACCCCGGTCGCGCCGGCCGCATCTGACGCACGAACGACACCTTCTCCTCGCACCGAGACTGCCGGTGAACCGCGCGAGTACGGCCTCGTTTCGACCGCTCGGACCGGCCGGTCGATCGCCTCGCCCGTCACACTCCTGAGACGCGTCACACCTCCGAATATTCGGCGGACGAAAAGCTTACGCATTCGCCGCACCGCGTTTCGAACATATGGGACGTGATAGCAATGCGTAGTGTCGTACTGACGAAAGGGGTACCTGACTTCAGGGAGGGGCAGGTTTCCTTCGACGAGGACGGCCACCTGGAGCGCGGGAAGACCCCGACGGTGATGAATCCAAACGACAAGTACGCCCTGCGGGCGGCGCTCCAGACCAAAGTCCGCCACAGCGGGACGGTCTCCCTGATGAGCATGGGTCCGCCCGGCTACATGGAGGTACTCCAGGAGGGCATGAGAGACGTCTACGCCGACGACCTGTACCTCCTCTCGGACCGCGAGATGGGCGCTGCGGACACCTGGGCGACCGCCATGACCGCCGCGACCGGCATCAACAACCTGGAGGAGGAACCCGACCTCGTCTTCGCGGGGTTCAAGACCGCCGACGGGGAGACCGGCCACACAGGTCCCCAGACCGAGTGGTGCCTGGACATGCCGCTGATCACGCACGTCATCTCGCTCGACGTCGACCCCGACGAGGAGGTCGTCCGTGCCAAACGACTGGTCGAGGCCGAGGCCGACGAGATCGAGACCGTCGAAGCGCCCCTGCCGGCGTTCATCGTCACGGATCCGGAGTTCGAGGCGTCCTACTACCGCGCGGAACACCGCCTCAAGCACAAGGACCTGCGCGAGGTGACCCAGGACCGGGCCGACGAGTTCGGAGAGTACCTCGCCGACGACTCGGAGAAAGAACCCACCGACTGGGACCGCTTCTCGATGTGGAACCACGCCGACCTGAACCTCGACCCCGACTACATCGGCCTCGACGGGTCGCCGACCATCGTCGCGGGCGTCGACCCCATCCCGAAGGCACCTTCCGAGCGGGAGGCGACGCCGGTCGACCCCGACGACGAGGCGGCCATGGAAGAGCTCGTCGACGAACTCACGCCGTACGCGGCAGGTGACTGACGATGCCAGAGATAGACCCCACCGAACTCGAGATCGCCGAACTCGGTCCGAAGATCAAAGACGTCGACGACGCCGACGAGTTGCGCGAGATGCTCGAACTCGAGGAGGGCGGCGAGGACCGCGCCCCCGTCAAGACGCTCATCGAGGACCGCCTCGAGAAAGTCGAGGCCGAAGATGAGGACGTCGTGGCCGAGGACATCGACCTCTCGGAGATGACCGTCGCGGACCTGGCCAACGCCGTCCGCGACATCGAGGACGTCGAGGTACTGGAGAGCCTGCTCGAACAGGAGAAAGCCGGTCAGGACCGCAAGACCGCGAAGAGCCGCATCGAGAGCCAGATCGAGGCCGTCACCGGCGGCGACGACGAGGACGACGTCGAACTCGAGTACGTCCCGCCCGAGGAGAAACACCCGGACCTCGACCACCCGACCGCCGACAAGCAGTGGATCGAGAGCATGGAGGACGGCGTCTACCGTGACATGTGGGTCTACTGCGAGACCCAGCACGGCGAACTCATCGACGTCTCCCGCGAGATGCTCGGCAAGGCCCGCGAGATGATGGACGGGTACAACGCCTCGCCCGGCGAGACGAGCGGCGCGGGCGACGAGACGACCACCGGGTACGGCGGCGCCGAGGACGGCACCGAAGAGGACGTCGTGGCAGTCCTCATCGGCGAGGAAGTCGGCGACCTCACCGACGAAGTCCTCGCCTACGGCGCCGACAGGGTCGTCTATCTGGAAGACCACCGTCTCGGGCGGTTCCGACACAAGCCCTACACGGAGATCTTCGTCGACATGGCCCGCGCGGGCGGCCAGCTCGCCAGCGAGGGCCACGAGGACGTCGACTGGAAGGACTACGACGAGCCTCGCTACACGCTGTTCCCCGCGACGAACAACGGCCGGGACCTCTCGGCGCTGGTGCAGGGCGAACTCGACTCCGGGCTCGCGAGCGACTGTTCGGGCCTGTACATCGAGAACGCGATGATCTCGAATCCTGCAAAGACGGGCGTGCCCGGCGACAGCAAGGAGTTCGAGCGCATCCTGCACATGAAGCGTCCGGACTTCTCGGGCTTCGAGTACTCCACCATCCTCTGTATCGACAAGCCCTTCCGGGACTTCCACCCGCAGGGCGCGTCGGTCATCCCGGGGAGTTTCGAGATCCCCGAGGCCGACGAGGAACGCGAGGGCGAGGTCGTCGAGTACCGGATGGAACTGGACGAGGACTGGTTCGCCGTCGCCGTCACCGAGTACGACACCCTCGACAGCGGTATCGACCTGACCGGTCACGACGTCGTCGTCGCGATGGGTCGGGGGATACAGGACGACCCCACCGAAGGGATCGAACTCGGTCTGGACCTCGTCGACGCGTTCGACGACGCGGCGTTCGGCCTCTCCCGTGGCGTGATTACTTCCTCGTACAGTTTCGACGGCCACGTCGAGCAGTACATCGGCGAGGACCGCCAGATCGGCGAGTCCGGCCAGGTCGTCGAACCCGACGTCTACATCGCGGCGGGCATCTCGGGCGCCATCCAGCACAAGGTCGGCATGGACGAGTCCGACACGATCATCGCGATCAACACGGACCCCGACGCCGACATCCGGGACTTCTCGGACTACTACGTCCAGGGCGACCTCTTCGAGGTACTCCCCAGGCTGACACAGGCAGTAGAGGAGGGCGAACTGGCGGCAGCACTCGCGGAGGCGAGCGACGACTGATGACCGCACCGCCCGTCGAACGCGCGGAGAACGCGCGACACGCAGACAGAGCAGTGAACGCCGACGCAGACACAGCCGATATCCAACGATGACCGACGACTACGAACACTACGAGGCGGTCGTGGTAGGCGCCGGACCGGGTGGCGCCGCCGCGGCCGCGACGCTCGCACGCAACGGAGTGGAAACGCTGGTACTCGAACGCGGCGTCGACGCCGGGTCGAAGAACGTCTCCGGGGGGCTCATCTACGCCGAGGAGTCCTCGCCCTACACTATCGACGATCTGTTCCCCGACTTCCGCGAGGAGGCCACCGAACGGGACGTCACCGAACACTACATCCACAACGTCTCCGGACGGAACGTCAAGACCTTCGACCTGCACGGGTTGCACACCCACGACACGGAGTGGGCCGACTCGGTCCTCCGGCGGCCGATGGACTCCTGGCTCGCCGAACGCGTCCACGAGATGACTCGCGAGACGGGCGGCGGCCTCCTCACGGACGTCCGCGTCAACGGCCTCCTCCGGGAGGGCGGACGCATCGTCGGCGTCACCTGCGACGAACTCGACCCCATCCGGGCCGACGTGATCGTCGGCGCCGACGGCGTCAACTCCGAACTCGCCCGCGACGCCGGCCTGATGGACTGGGAAGAACCCGAGGAGTGGTTCCAGGGCGTCAAGGCCGTCGTCGACATGCCCGACGGCGCCATCGAGGAGCGGTTCAACGTCGACGAGGGCGAGGGCGTCGCCCACCTGTTCTCGGGCGACCTCTTCGAGAACGCCCGTGGCGGCGGGTTCCTCTACACGAACGAGGACTCGCTGTCGATCGGGACCGTCTTCCACCTCGATTCCATCGCCGAGGAGCGCTACGAGCCCCAGGAGCTGCTCGACAACCTCCTGACCCATCCGCTGATGGCCGAGTGGCTCGGCGACGAGTACAACGAACTGGAGTACAGCGCGAAGCTCGTCCCCGACTCGAAGAAGGTGGCGCATCCGTCACCCCACCGCGACCGACTCCTGCTCGTGGGCGACGCCGCTGGGCAGATGCAGGCCCAGGGCCCGATCATCAAGGGGATGAACCACGCCGTCACGGCGGGCGCGCTCGCGGCGGAGGCCTTCGTCGACGCCCGTTCGCGGGGAGACGCCTCCGAGGCCGGCGCCCGCTACGAGCACAAACTCGAAAACGAGGGCGTCATGGACAAACTCCGGCCGACGCGCTACAAGACGCTGGGCAAACTCGGCGAGGCCGAACCGGTCGCGTCGGTGACGAACGCGGTCGCCGACTCCGCCGTCGGTCGCGCCGTGGTCGGCGCGATGGGCGACAGCCTCCAGCGAATGTTCAACTCCCCGTTCCTCATGGGGATGTTGCCCGACACGAAGATGGGATACGTGACCGTCCCCACCGTGATAGCCGAGGAACTCGGCGCGCCGGTCGCGGGCGAGAACACGATCGAACCGCCCGAACTCGACGACCGCATCGGCGACCTGACCTACGACATCGACGAGGGCAACCCCCACATCGAGTTGCGCGACAACTCCTTCGCCGCCAGCGGCACCGCGGTGACGGCCTGTCCGGTCAGCGCGAAGGACTTCGGCGGCGGCTGTTACCGCGACGAGTACGTCGGCTCGAACGGCAGCGAGGAACACGTCGTCAGTCTCGACACCCAGCCCTGCGTCGAGTGTGGCACCTGTGCCGTCGTCGCCGACACGGACTGGACGCACCCGCGGGGCGGCAAGGGCGTCGAGTACAAACAGGGCTGAGTCGCCGATTCCCGTTTTCACGCCGTCACGTTCGCTCAGTCATGCCATCCCCCTACCGCGACCGCATCGAGACGCTGGCCGCCGACGCACGGGCCGACCGTGAGGCCTTCGAGCCGCCGGCCGACCCGCCCGACGAGGAGCGCGCGGTCCGATTCCTCCGGGAGGGCTTCGGCGAGACCGTCGCCGTCTACGTCGACGCCCGGTCGGGCGAGTGGGACCGCTTCGACACCGACGAATTCGCCGACCTCGAGGGCGCGATGAACACCTACCTCGAACTCTACACCGCCTGTTACGGCGTGGACTACGACGCCGACTTCACCGTCCGCGAGGCCGCCGAGGCGCTGATCGACACCCACAACGTCGTCGACGTGGCGCGCGTCCTGACCGGCGTCCCCGACCGCGACGAACCGGGTCCCGGCAGTAGCTGGCCGACCCGGACGGAAGACGGCCGGTCCGACGGCTGACGCGAGTGGGCCCGTTCGACGCTCGCCGGCCAAGTTCCTGTACCTGACCCGATCCGTGAACAACCGTTAAGTAGAGTGGGGTGATACCACACCTCATGCAGCTCACGGAGACGCTGGAGTTCGACCACGACGACCGGCGCGACATCTACGACTACGTCGAGCGCCACGGCTCGGTCGAACCCGAGCGGGTGCGCCAGTCACTCAACATGGAACCGCGCGCGTTCGGCCACCACGCCGCGATCCTCAAGCGCGACGGCGTCCTCGAGGAATCGGAGGGGCAACTCCGCATCGCCTACGAGGACGACGCCGAGACGGAGTTCCGCTCGGCGGGTGTCGAGGTCCGCATCCGGCAGGCCCGCGAGGAGGACCTGACCGGTCTCGTCGGCGTGATCCGCGAGTCCATCGGCGACGGCACCTACGTCGACGCCGAGACGGTCGCGGACGTCGTCGACCACGAGGAGGTACTCCTCCGGCACAACGAACTCGAATCGCGCGTGTTCTTCGTCGCCACGGTCGACGGCGAGGTCGTCGGGTGGGTCCACATCGACGTCAACGAGACCGAGAAACTGTCCCACACGGCCGAACTCACCGTGGGCGTCCTGGAGGAGTACCGCGGACAGACCATCGGGAGCGAACTCCTCGACAGGGGTGTCGAGTGGGCGAGAGACCACGGCATCGAGAAGATCTACAACTCCATCCCGGCGACCAACGAGCGCGGCATCGAGTTCCTCGAAGACCACGGCTGGGAGACCGAGGCCGTCCGTGCGAACCACTACAAGTTCGACGACGACCACGTCGACGAAGTGATGATGGCGACGACTGTGTGAGCGCCAGGCGTCGCGAACTCACCCGGCGGTCCGCCCTCACCGAAGACGAACACGGCCCACTAATCCCCCGGTAATCTTCTCGCGTCGCGGGGTCTCCCCCCATCTTTGAAATAGATGGGGGTCCGGTCGAAAACTGTATGTATCGCGGGCGACCGACCGATTCGTCGGGGCCGGTCACAGAACTGCGACGGAGGGCCGGACCGGGGCGCGGCCAGCGACGAAGGGGCAGTTCGGGGCACGACCACCGACGAGCGGCAGGGAGGAAGCGATGAGCAGCCACGGCGAACGCTCGCCGGAAGCGGAACTCGGCCTGCTCGACGCGACGATGATCGGTATGGGTGCGATGATCGGTGCAGGTATCTTCGTCCTCACCGGACTCGCCGCGGAGATCGCGGGCCCGGCGGCGATACTGGTATTCGCGCTCAACGGCGTCGTCACGGCGTTTACCGGCCTCTCCTACGCCGAACTCGCCTCGGCGATCCCCAAGAGCGGCGGCGGGTACGCGTTCGTCCGCGAGGTGTTCGATGACTTCTCCTCGTTTCTGATGGGCTGGATGCTCTGGTTCGCGTACATGATCGCCGGCGCGCTCTACGCGCTCGGGTTCGCGCCGAACTTCCTCGAACTCCTCCACGTCTACGGGGTCGTCCCGCCGCCCGACGAGGTCGGCGCACTCGCACTCCCCGTCGTCGACGCGGCCGTGCCGGTCTCGGTCGGCCTCGCGTTCGTCGCCGTCCTCGGACTGGTGAGTCTCAACGCGGTCTCGACGGCAGCCAGCGGGAGCGTCGAGACGGTCTTCACGATCATCAAGGTCTCCATCCTCGTCGTGTTCGTCGCCTTCGGTGCGCTCTCGCCGATGTTCTCGACCGCCGAGTTCCAGCCGCTGTTCCCCGAGGGGAAGACCGCCACCGCGATACTGCCCGCGATGGGGCTGACGTTCATCGCCTTCGAGGGCTACGACCTCATCACGACGGTGACCGAGGAGGTCGAGAACCCCCGGGAGAACATCCCCAAAGCGATCTTCGTCAGCCTCGCGGTGACGGTCCTGGTCTACCTCGCCGTCGTCAGCGTCGCGATCGGGACACTCGGCGCACAGGGACTGGCCGACGCGGGTGAGGCCGGTATCGCACAGGCCGCGACGGAGTTCATGCCAGCGAACCTCCCGGTCATCCAGAACGGCGGGGCCGTCATCGTCTTCGGAGCGGTCTTCTCGACGCTGACCGCGCTGAACGCCGTCGTCATCGCCTCCTCGCGGGTTGCGTTCTCGATGGGGCGGGAGGGGCAACTCCTGTCGTCGATCGGTCGTATCCACCACCGGTTCGGGACGCCGTTCGTCGCCATCGTCGCCAGTGCGGTCGTGATGCTCGCGTCGGTCGTGCTGCCGACCGAGAGCGCGGGGAACATGTCGAGTCTGTTCTTCCTGCTGTCCTTTATCGTCGTCAACGGCGCTGTGATCCGGCTCCGACGCGAACGCCCGGACATGCGCCGGCCCTACGAGATGCCGTACTACCCGGTCCCACCAGTGATGGGAATCCTGCTGAACCTCGTGTTGACGGGCGTGCTGGTCGTCTATCTCGTCCGGACCGACCCGCTCGCGCTCGGCCTGAGCGTGGGCTGGATCGTGCTGGGCGCACTGGCGTACTTCGGCGTCGTTCGCGGGGATACAGCCTCCGAATCGCGACTGGACGCCGGACCCGGGGACCACATCGCGGACGCGGAGGACGATTGAACCATGACACAGGACCTGCAAGTCATCGTCGCGGGCGGGGGTCGCGTCGGGTTTCAGACCGCCGAACTCCTCGCAGACCGCGGCCACGACGTAACGATAATCGAACGTGACGAGGACGTCTGCGAGGACGTCTCGGAGGCGTGGATCGCGACCGTCATCGAGGGCGACGCGACCAACCCCGAGATGCTCGAACAGGCTGACGTGGCGGGCGCCGACGTTGTCGCGGCGCTGACCGGCGAGACCGGCCTGAATCTCGCGGTCTGTCTGGCCGCGAAGGAACTCGCCCCCGGGATACGGACCGTCGCCCGGATCGAGCGAGCGAGTGGCGAGGCCTACACCCGGTTCGTCGACGCCGTCCTCTACCCCGAGCGAGCGGGCGCGCGCGTCGCCGTCAACGAGATCGTCGGCTCGGACGTCCAGACGCTGGCCGACGTGACCGGGACGCTGGACATCATGGAGGTTCGCGTCGCCGAGGACGCTCCCGCCGCGGGCAGGCAACTCACCGATATCAACTTCCCGACCGGGGCGCTCGTCATCTCGGACGACGACGGCGAGCGGATCGCCCGGCCCGACACGACGCTGACCGCCGGCAAGCGATACGTCGTCGCCGTCGAACCGGACGTCGTCGACGAGGTGATGCGACTCATGCGCGGGTGACCGGGACGCTCGCCGGTCAATCGGTCCCGCCGCTCCCCGACCCGGAGACGATCTCGACCTCGCCGTCGCCGACCTCGATGTCGATGAGCGTCTGGACGGGGTGGTCGATGCCCGCCAGCGCGTCCTCGCCGCCGACTTTCCGGATTGCGACGACGATGTCGACGATGTCGGCGCCGATGTCGTCGAGCGCCTGGACGATAGCCCGCATCGTGCCACCCGTCGAGAGGAGGTCGTCGAGCAAGAGGACGCGGTCGCCGGCGTCGACGTCGTTGATGTACATCTCACCCTCGGAGTAGCCGGTCGACTTCGAGAGGGAGACTTCGCCTTCCAGTCCGTAGGAGCGCTTGCGGATGACGACCAGCGGGATGTCGGTCATCAGCGAGACGGCCGTCGAGAGGTGGATGCCCATCGCCTCGGGGGTGACGATCTTGTCGACGTTTTCGAGTTCGGCGCGCCTGATGATACGGACGACGACCTCGCGGAGGAGTTCGGGGTCGAGCGTCGGCACGCAGTTGCTGAGCGGGTGGACGAGATAGGAGTAGCCGTCCTTGTCGATGATCGGGGCCTCCTCAACGGAGCGTCGGAGACGGTGCATGTGCCGGGATACGAGGAGAGGGTCAAAGAGCTATCGAAGGTCGGTCGGGTCGAACTCGCGTGCGACGTCTATCTCGTCCGCAAGCTGGTCGTCCGTTCGGGGGCCGTACAGCGCCGTGAATCCGGTGTCTTCGAGCACCGCCTCGAATTCCCAGCGAGTCATGTCCGCCTCCTCGGCGGCCTTCCCGAGCGAAATCTCCCCGAGAGCGTACCGACCGACCGCTGTGGCGAGTTCGTCACTCGATGTTGAGGACGAGGCCATCGTACCTAATATCGATTCCGGATCCGTATGAATCTGCCCCGGATTAGCTATCGGGGACGCTCCCTTCGACCTGCTCGACGAAACTGCCCATGTCCTGGAAGCGCGTCGAGACGTCGGCGTCGGCGAACTTCGACTCCGCCCAGATGTCCAGGTCGCCGGACTCGATGTCGCCGCGCAGGCTCTCGACCTCGCTTTTTACGTCGTCAGGCACCTCTGGCCCCCAGTCGTCGATGTCGACGAGGCCGCTCTCGAGCCCCTGGTAGGAGAAGTCCGGTTCCCAGTTGCCGTTCCTGACCGCTTCGAGGGTCGGCTCGTAGAACACTTCCCAGTGCCAGATCGGTGAGGTGAGGTAGTTGTCCTCGGCGAACTCCTGCATCGGCGCGTTGTAGCCGGTCGCCCAGATGTCAGCCTCGGCGGCCGCCTGGACCGCCGCCGTGGAGTCCTGGTGTTGAGCCATCACGTCGACGCCCTCGTCGATGAGGTTGTTCGCCGCCTCGCGTTCGGTCTGGGGGTCGAACCAGCTGTTCGTCCAGCGGACCTTCGTCGAGACGTTCGCGTTGACGCTGGCCGCACCCAGCGTGAACGCGTTGATACCGCGGATGACCTCCGAGATGGGGAACGCCGCGACGTACCCCAGCGTGTTCGCCTCGGTGACCAGCCCCGCGGCGACGCCAGCCAGGTACCGCGCCTGGTCGATCCGGCCGAAGTATCGGCCCATGTTCTCGCGCGTGCGGTAGCCCGAACAGTGTTCGTAGACGACCTCCGGGTTGTTCTCCGCGACGCTGTACATCGGGTCCTGGTACTCGAAACTCGTCGCGAAGACGACGTCGTGGCCGTTGTTGGTGAGGTCCCGGATGGTGCGCTCCGCGTCGGCGGGCTGGACCGCTTCGGCCGTGTCCGTCTCCAGCCAGTCGAACGTCTCGGCGGCCGCCTTCCGCCCCTGGTCGTGGGCCCACGACCAGCCCATGTCGCCCGGTTCGGTGATGTAGATCCAGGCGGCGCTCACCGTGTCCATCCCAGAGGACGTGTCGGTCGACCCGGAGTCGCTGTCACCGTCACTGCCGTCAGCACCGTCACCGCTCCCGTCGCCACCGTCTCCGCCGTCGCTACCGTCACCACCGTCGCTACCGTCACCACCGTCGCTACCGTCACCACCGTCGCCCGTACAGCCGGCGAGACCCGCCAGGCCGGCCGTGCCAAGTCCGCCCATCGCCTTGATCGTAGTACGTCGCGAAACGCGTCGCCGTCGCCCCTCGTCCGTCATGTACGTGCGGGGGGTTGCGGTCCCCCTACGTAACGCTACCGATATCTCCGTAGAGTTTCCGAAACCGAACGCCACGAAGCGGAAATAATCCGAACGTTCGTATAGATACCCGGGAATACATTAAGGATATTAAATCGAAAACGGGGAAGAAGTGAACGTCGTCGACCTGGTCACGCCGGCGCAGACAGAAGACGTTATTACAGGTCCCCCGCTTGACCCGTGCAAGTTGCCACCCGCCGAATCGGACGCGTACCTGGAGCTCTCGGGGGTCCGGAAGACGTTTCCGGGTGTCGTCGCGAACGACGATATCGACCTGACGGTCCGGCGGGGGGAGATCCACGGCCTGCTCGGCGAGAACGGCGCCGGCAAGTCGACGCTGATGAACATCCTCTACGGACTCTACGAACCCGACGCGGGGACGATCACACTCGACGGCGAGAGACTCGACCCCGACTCGCCGGCCGACGCCATCGCCGGCGGTGTGGGGATGGTCCACCAGCACTTCATGTTGATCCCCAGATTGACCGTCGCCGAGAACGTCGTGTTGGGCGACCGGACGCAGGCGTCGACGGTTCGAAACGACGACGGAGCGCTGGGCAAACTGGCGAAGGTCCCCGTCCTGAACGGACTCCTGGACGCGCTCACGCTGGACATGGACGCCCCCACGGAGCGACTCCACGACCTGACCGAGGAGTACGGCCTCGACGTCGAACCGGAAGCACCGGTCTGGGAACTCGACGTCGGCGAGCGCCAGCGCGTCGAGATCCTCAAGGCACTCTTTCGCGACGTCGAGTTGCTCGTCCTCGACGAACCGACGGCCGTGCTCGCGCCCGACGACGCCGAGCGACTGTTCGAAACGCTCGAACGGCTCACCGAGCGCGGTATCACGGTCATCTTCATCACGCACAAACTCGACGAAGTGACGCGCGTCACAGACCGCGTGTCGGTACTGCGCGACGGAAAGCGCGTCGAGACGGTCGACACCGACGACGTGACCGAGAACGACCTCGCGCGGATGATGGTCGGCCGGGACGTCCTCTTCGACGTCGACAGGCCGAGCACCGAGGTCGGCGAGCAAGTGCTGGCGGCGGAGGGACTCGAAACGGAAGACGAGCGCGGGTTCGAGGTGCTCTCGGATCTCGACATCGCCGTGCGCTCGGGAGAGATCGTCGGGATCGCCGGCGTCAGCGGCAACGGCCAGGTCGACCTCGCCGAGTCGCTCGTCGGCGTCCGCCGGCCCGTCGCCGGGTCGGTCACCGTCGGCGGTCGGGATCTGACGGGCGAGGGGCCTCGTGCGTTTCTCGACGCGGGGGTCTCCTACGTCCCGGAGGACCGACTCGCCGACGCGACCGCCCCCGAGTTACCCGTCTTACACAACCTGATGCTCAAGAGCTATCGCGAGGACAGCCACTGGGGGCGCCTCGACTACGACGCTGCCGCCGAACGCGCCGAGCGACTCGTGGACGAGTTCGACGTCCGCGGCGTTCGCGACGTCCGCACGACGCCCGCGGGCGACCTCTCGGGGGGCAACCTCCAGAAGCTCGTCCTCGCGCGGGAACTGAGCCGCGACCCCGACGTGCTCGTCGCACACCAGCCCACGCGGGGCGTCGACGTCGGCGCCGTCGAGTTCCTCCGGGAGGCCATCCTCGACCAGCGCGCCGAGGGGACCGGCGTCGTGCTCGTCTCCGAAAATCTGGACGAGGTGTTCGCGCTGAGCGACCGCATCCTCGTGCTCTCGGACGGGGAGATCGTCGCCGAGACCACCCCCGAGGAAGCCGACCGCGAGACAGTCGGGCTCTGGATGGGCGGCTCCGTCGAGGACCCGGCGCTGGCGGACGCGGCGGACGCGGAAATCGCGGGTGCAGGCGACGAATCGACAGCCACTGCGGAGGGACACACCGATGACTGAAACGCCGGGAAGCGTCGGGCCGCCGACCGTGTTCCGGCCCGGGGGATCGGCATGGTAGGCGGCTACGAACTCGACGTATCGGCCCGCGAGCGGGTGCCCGCCTGGCTGGCCTACGGGACGCCCCTCTTCACCGTGGCCGCGGCGCTCGTGGTCAGCGGCGTCGCGTTGCTGGCGCTCGGGGTGAATCCGGTCGCCGCCTACGGGACGATGTTCGTCGACACGCTCACGACGCCCTTTGGCATCACCGAGGTGCTCCTGCGGGCGGTGCCGCTCGTCCTCACCGGGCTCGCCGTCTACCTCCCGCTGCGGGCCGGGCTCTGGAACGTCGGCGCGGAGGGACAGCTCTATCTCGGTGCCATCGCCGGGACCTGGATCGGGCTCAACGTGGACGGTCCGGGATTTCTCGTTGTCCCGGTGATGCTCGTCGGTGCGGGCGTCGCGGGCGGGCTCTGGGGACTGATTCCGGGTCTCCTGCGCGCCCGCCGAGGAGTCAACGAGATCATCGTCACGCTCATGCTGACGTTCGTCGGCGTCGAACTCGCGGGGTATCTCGTCCGCGGGCCGATGAAGGGCGGCCAGGGGAACTTCCCCGTCAGCGAGACGCTCCCGGGCGCGGCGCAGTTGCCCGCCATCGGGAACCTGCTGCCCGACTACAGTCGTATCCACGTCGGGGTGCTCGTCGCGATCCTGGCGACTGTCGCCATCCGCTATCTGGTCCGGCGGACCGAGACGGGCTACGAGGTCACGGTGACGGGTTCGAACGCCGACGCCGCCGAGGGGGCGGGCATCGACGTCGAGTGGGTCTACGTGTTCGTCCTCGTCGCCGGCGGGGTGCTGGCGGGGATGGCCGGGATCATCGAGATTGCCGGTATCCAGGGGCGCCTGCGTCCGGAGTTCTCGCCGGGCTACGGCTTCACCGCGATCCCCATCGCGCTGCTGGGGCGCCGGGGCGCGCTCAGGGTCTTTCTCGCCGGCCTCTTCTTCGCGATACTCGTCGTCGGCGGGTCGAGCATGGAACTGGCCTTCGACGTGCCCGCGGCCATCGTCGAGGTGATCCAGGCGCTCGTCATCCTCTTTCTGATCACGGCGGAGTTCTTCAAGCGCTATCGTATCGGCATCGAGCGCGAGGACAGAGACGAACCGGCCGGGCCGACGGCCGCGGGGGAGGCCTGAAATGACTGGCGTCTTCGCGGGGGAGGCCTGAATGGTGGGCTTTCTCGCGGGGTTGCTCGACGCGACGGTGCGGGCGGGGACGCCGCTACTCCTGGCGGCGATGGGCGAGATCATCAGCGAGCGCGGTGGCGTCCTGAACCTCGGCGTCGAGGGGATGATGCTCGTCGGCGCGCTCTGTGGATTCGCGACGACGGTCGTGACGGGGTCGCCCTGGCTCGGCTTCGCCGTCGGGACGCTGGCGGGGGCTGCCTTCGCCACCATCCACGCCGTGCTCTGTATCAGCCTGAAGGCCGACCAGGTGATCAGCGGCGTGATGCTCACGCTTCTGGGAACCGGTCTGACGACGTACTTCGGGCAGGCGTGGATCAGCGAGGACATCGACGGCTTCGACACGGTCACGTTCCCCATCGTGGGGGAGTTCCTCGTCGACCTGCCGGTAGTCGGCACCGCACTCTTCCGGAACACGCCGACGGACTACCTGGCTATCATGTTCGTGCCCGTCGTCGGCTACTTCCTCTTCCGGACGAACCTCGGCCTGGAGGTGACGGCCGTCGGCGACGACCCCGAGGCCGCGGACACGATGGGCGTACCGGTCTTTACTGTTCGCTATCTCTGTGTCATCCTCGGCGGTGCCTTCGCGGGCGCGGCCGGTGCCCACCTCTCGCTGGCGTTCTCGAAGCTCTGGACGACGGGGATGGTCGCCGGTCGCGGGTGGATCGCCATCGCCCTGGTCATCTTCGCGCAGTGGCGCCCGTGGCGGGCCCTGGTCGGCGCCTATCTCTTCGGCGGCATCGAGGCGCTCATCCTCCGCTCGCAGGGGCTGGACCTCGCGCTCGGCGCGGACGCGCCGCTGGCGGGCCTGATCAACCCGACCGTCGAACTCCTGACGAACCCGCAGGTGATGGCGATGTACCCCTACCTGGCGACCGTCGTCGTCCTGGTCGCGACGACGCGCAACTCGCTGAAACAGCGCGTCGGCGCGCCGTCGGCGCTGCTCGACAACTACAGTCGCGAACTGGAGTGAGTCCGTAGCGGAGCGGCCGGCGAGCTACCGGTTACTGCGATTACTGGGCCGTACCCGGCTGGCGGAACACGCGTCTGATGTCACGCTCGCCTTCGGCGCCAGCGGCGACTTCGACCATGCCTCGCTCGGTGAAGACACGTCCCCAGTTCCGGTAGTACAGCGGGAACTCCCCGTCGACGTAGTTGACGTCGGCGTCGTCGTCCACGTCAGCGCCCTCGGCCCCCTCTTCGTTCTCGACGGTGACGAGCGTGTCCCCGGTGACGCGGGCGACGTCGCCGAACACCCACTCGCTCTCGGGGTGGACGTGCTGGAGCGTCTCGACGCTGAACACCGCGTCGAACGCCCCGTCGTCGAAGGTGGGGAGGACCGTTTCGATGGTGTCGTGATAGAACTCGCCCCGGGCGTGGAGGTCGGGGAACGCCTCGGCCATCACGTCGAAAGCGTCGGCGTTGACCTCGACGCCGTGGAGGTCAGAGAACCCCGCCTCGGCGAGATGTGCGAGATGTCGTCCGGAGCTACAGCCCAGTTCGAGGACGCTGGCGTCCGTCCCGACGCGCTCGCTGAGCGTCGTACGGAGTGCCTCGCTCGTCTTGTTCGGCCCGAGGTGGGCGTAAAATTCCGGGGAGTACGTCCCCGTCCGGTCGGCCCACTCTCGGCGGACTGTGTCAGGATCCACATACCTGCTTTTCCGGGCGCGCGTATACCACTGTCGACCGCGTCGCACGATTCTGGTCGACGTGGGTCGACGGGTTCGTCTCGAGGACGGCACCGTGTTTCTCTCGGGGGAGTGACGACGAAGAGGGTGGTGAGTGAGTCGGCCGGATTTCGAGTCCGCTTTCGGACCGCTTCGGCCGGTTAGGTTCAGGGTGAGAAGTTACCAATTTGAATGGATAGAGTCACTGCAACCGCGATCGTGATCGTGGGATGGAAGCCCTCGGCGCGCTCGCGAGTCGCTGCGCTCCTCGCTCGCAATAGAGGCGCGTGGC
>Ga0207715_100039_pt1 | contig 148592 bp, 144 predicted proteins | sample A23M3SouthBayCA_FD_187732 | JGI IMG/M metagenome (GOLD analysis project Ga0207715, IMG submission 187732) | Aerobic enrichment media from Eden Landing Ponds, California, USA - A23 M3 (SPAdes) | ecosystem: Environmental > Aquatic > Marine > Unclassified | place: USA: Emeryville, California... | reverse complement strand
GGTAGTGAGGGAGCGAACGCGGCCGCCGACCACGCGATCGACATCGCGAGACGATACGACGCGACGCTGCACGCCCTCTACGTAGTCGACGTCCGAATGAGCCCTATCACCGCGGAGATGGACCCCGAGGAGGCTATCGAACTGCTCGACCGGTCGGGCGAGCGGCCGACCACGCCGGTACTGGACCGGGCCGAGGAGGCGAACGTCCCCGCGACCGAAGCCATTCGACTCGGCGTTCCACACGAGATCGTTCGTGAATACGTCGACGAGAACGCTGTCGACCTCGTGGTTATGGGAACCCACGGCCGGACTGGTCTCGAACACACGCTCCTTGGCAGTACGACAGAACGGGTCGTCCGCACCGTCGACGTCCCGGTTTTGACGGTCCATCTCGACCAGGACTGAGAGTCGAAACGAACGACGACGCTCCCACTCACTGAGAATCGACGGCGACTACAAAGCGACTCGCCGTGTCTGGAGTAGTATGTACGACACCGTCCTGGTTGCCACCGACGGAAGCGCCGACGCCAACCGTGCAGTTACGCACGCGCTCGAACAAGCCGAGCAACACGGCGCCGCGCTCCACGCGATATTCGTGGTCGATACCGACCGCTACTCCGAACCGGCACTGAGCAGCATGGAACTGGAAACCAACGAGGTCGAAGAGTGGGGGAACAGCGAACTCGCGGAAGTCGTCGAACGGGGCGAACGACTCGACGTCGAGGTCACCACCCGGTGTTGCCACGGGAAGCCGTATCTGGAGATCATCAACTACGCCGACGAGGTCGACGCCGACCTGGTCGTCGTGGGCTATCACGGCCACTCTCACGAGACGGACCAGATCGGGAGTGTGACCGACCGCGTCGTCCAGAACGCGGGGCGCCCGATCCTGGTCGCCACCTGACAGGTCTGTCGTGACGCTGGTCGGCCGTCACGAATCGTCCCGGAACAGTCCAACGAACCGGTCGCGGTTCAGGTACCCGAGCACGGACACCACCGCGAGGGCGACGGCGAGGGCAATGGCGGCGACGAACCGGTCGGTACCGAGCAGATCGCCGACGACGTTGACGAGGAAAAACGCCGGTGTCCGTCCGACCACGGCGAGCACGACGAGTTGCCACAGTGGGATCTCGGTGAGTCCGCCGGCGAAACAGATCACGTCGTCGGGGAGCCCTGGGACCAGAAAGAGGAAAAACAGCGCGGGCCGGCCGTAGTCGTCGCTCACGGCGTCGAACCGGGCGAGAGCGTCCTCGTGGACGATGGTTTCGACGTACTCTCGACCGTACCGCCGGGATATCCAGAACGCGATGGTGCTGCCGATGGTGATACCGATCATGTTGTAGAGCGTCCCCCACCACGCGCCGAAGAGGTAGCCGGCGACGACGGCGAGGATCTGTCCCGGAACCGGTGCGGCGACGACCTGTACCGTCTGGAGTACGACGAGCACCAGCGGCGCCAGGACACCGTACCCCCGGATGAACTCGCGCAGGGACTCCACGTCGGTCAGGAACGCGACGTGACGCCGAACCAGGACGGTCGCGACGACGAACGCGAGGCCCAGTGCGAGCAGGTGCACGAGGAAGCGTCTCCTGTCCCGGGACGAGGCAAAGACCCGGGCGTCTTCGAGTCGGGTACGCAAGTGGTCGAGGTCGGTGTCCATGGATACGGAAAGGGCGACGTGTGGGGGTTGTCGGCGGTTCAGCGCCCGGGCGTGGTGATCGAACACCCACCGAGTGTAACGTCTTTCTCTTCGAGTTCGACTGGACTCCGAACTTGACCCTCCGAACGGGCCCTGCCGAACGGGGCTTTCCGAAGGCGCTCCTTCGACCTCCGGAACCAGCGCACGAGGGCGTGACTTCGGCCGCCGTCAGCCGGTGATGGTGACCGGTCGCTCGGCCGCGAGCATCACGTCCCGGGTGATACTCCCCACGAGTACCTCCTGGAGCCCCGACCGCGGCGTCGACGTCCGAGAACGCTACATCGTCGGCGTCGCCGAACTCGTCGGGGGACACGACGAAAAGCACCGTCGCCTCGACGTCGGCGGCGGCGTTCGGGAGCCGCGACACGCACTGGGCCTGGTGGAACGCACGGTCCTCGCTTCTGTCGACCGGAACGAGCACTCTGTACGTCATGTTCGATCGTACTGTGTTCCATCCTATGACTCCGGCCAGTAATCCCACAGAACGAGAACGACCGGGGTCAGGGACGAGGGCCCACTGGAATCGAGTGACGGCCGCCCGGAACTCGAAACGGCGCTCCCACACCGGAACGCGGACCCGTTCGTCGAGAGCGGTGTTCGGCTGTCGAACTCGGTCTCACTGTGAGGCTCTGATATGGCGCTGGACGGCGTAGAACCCCGCAGCGTAGATCCCGAAGGAAAATATGCCGATCGAGAATATCCCGATGGCGAAGACCCCGACGGAGAAAATACCCGCCGCGAACAGTCCGACGGAGAAGATTCCCGTCGACAGAACGCCGACGCTGAAGTTACCCGCGGCCAGATAGCCCACGGCGGATTCCCCGGCGGCGAGCACGTCGAACCCTGCTACCGTTTCGATACCGGCGAGTGTCAATCCCAGGGCTCCGACCAGGAGGCCCACTACCACGATCCCGGTCAGGTCTTCCCATTCGAAGTCCATATGTGATAGTTTCGCTCACGTGATCTTATACCCTAGATGTACTTCCCAATATCTGAGAACTCGGCGCTGGCAGTGACAGAAAAACGATGCAGCGTGGAGGAATCGTAGTGTCTGCCGGAGATCCAGATTCGCCGAGACGTTCCTGCTCAAGTCTCCTCTGGCTGTTCTCCTGCTCACGCTGGCCAGCGACATAGACGTCGCTCGCGGAGTTGTTCGCAGGAGGAACGTCCGGACGGAGATTCGAACTCGTGAAGACGTTCCGGGCGTGCGACCTCGCTTCGCTCGGTCGGTCCGGGCTGCGACTTCTCTGCTCGAATCTCCGTGAGCGTCGTCTCCCTCAGCGATAGCTCGCACACGCTACGCGGTGCTCGCTGGGTTGCTTCGGGAGAATGACGTCCGGACGGAGATTCGAACTCCGGTCCCTGGCTCCGCAAGCCAAGAGGATAGTCCACTACCCTATCCGGACTCACCCCGACCTAACGCGGACCCGGCTAAAGGGGTTACGATCCGACCGCCGACGCTCAAACGGTCACTTGAAACTGCACAAGGGCCTTTATCTGTCCCATCTTCTATCGATCTGTGAAGCGACGCACCCTCCTCCGTGGCCTCGCCGCCGCGGGCACGCTCACCCTGACCGCTGGCTGTCTCGCCGACGGGTCCCCCGGCGACCAGCCGACTGACACCGACGACTCGACCGATACCGACGAACCGACAGATTCCCCGATGCCGACAGACGACGAAACCCCGACCGACACGAGCACCCCCACCGATGCCGGCGACCACGTCGATACGGTCAGCGGCACCGACCGCGACCCCGAACCCTCCGACACGCCCGGTATGACCGACAGCTCGTTCTCGGTGACCGGGAGCGGCTGTGGCTCCCAGACCGACGACGCCTCGATTTCGTTCGACGACGGGGCCGGCACCGTCTCCGTCTCCGGGACGATCTGGGGCAACGACGCCTGCTACACGGCCTCGCTCGCCGAGACGAACTACGAGAGTGACACGCTCACTGTCGTCGTCGCGTCCGAATCCGACGCCGGCACCGACACGGCGTGTGCCCAGTGCATCACCGAGATCGACTACGAGGCGACCGTCACCTTCGACGGCACGCTCCCCGGAACAGTCGAGGTGAAACACCGCCACGACGGCGACACCTCGACGGTGACGACTGCCGACAACTGACAGGGATTATCGAGCCAATCCATAGTTTTGCGCGGATTTGTTCCAGTAGTTCTCTTGTTTGGCGTGTGAGAGACGGCGCGCTAGTCGGTCAAAGCGTCGCAGATCGATTCCTCACCGGTTGATGGGATATGTCCCATATTCTTATGTTGATGGGGAACATACCATAGTGTGAGAAACGGCGTTCGAGGTCATCGAGAATGTCGAAGACAAGACGGGTGAGTTCGTCGTCAGGCGGAAAATCTATCGAACTGACGACCCACAGTATCCGAGCGGGTACCGATACGCGCTGCACTACGGATTTCTCGATGGCCAGGGCGGCATTCTCCGGTACGACAACGAGAATCGAACTCCCGGACGCCACGAACCTCACACCCCCGACGGCATCGAAACGATCGAGTTCCCCGGAATGATGGAACTCCGTGACCGCTTCCTGAACGAAATCCAGACCCTGCCATGACCGCAAACACACTCAAGATCACGTACGGACAGCGCGAGAATACCCAGCAGGCAGCTCGCGAGCGACTTCGTCGAGCGGAAGCCGGAGAAGAGTTCGACGAACAGGAGGCAGCGTTCGTCCTCAACTTCGAGGACCTCGACGATGTCGAACGACTGATGCGCCGGTTGAACCTCCAGCTGCTGGATATCGTCGCCAGTGAGCGCCCGGAAAGTATCCGTGAGACTGCCCGACTCGTCGATCGTGATTACCGGGAAGTGCACCGAAATCTCGAAGAACTCGAATCACTCGGCGTCATCGAGTTCACCACAGAGGGGAACAGCAAGCGCCCGAGACTCCGGGATGGAACCGAGGCGATCGATCTCTCGATCACGTTCCCTATCGATGCCGACACGTCGAACTCCAGTTCTCGCCGAGAGACGTCAGCGTGAGCGATCGATAATCAATTCGTCCAAATTCTGTTACGACTGGAATACATGAGCTTCCGCTGGCTCCACGAGTGATTTCTCGCGGGTCTCCCAGTGGTCATTAATAACGCGGAGCGAAAACGTCCCGTCGATGAGCGAGGACGAGCGGAAACTCGTGGACGCGGCGGGCGACTACTGCCAGGTCGTCCGGGAGGGCGAGCCGGTCGCCGAGCCGCAATGGCGCTCCGCGCGCGTCGTCCTCACGAACCGGCGGCTCGTCCTCGGCGGGTCGGAGGGCAACCGGTCGATTCCCCACGACCGCATCGAACTGACCGACGTGCCCGAGACCCTCCCCGCCGACTTCGCGGCCGATGGCGCCACCGCGCTACGCGTCGGGGACGGCGTCCTCCTCGTGGACGCTTCCGTCGAGGCGTTCGACCGGGAGTACTGCCGGGCGGCGCTCGACGCCGAAGTCATCCTCGTGAAACACCCGGCGGTCGTCGGCGGCGTCGTCCAGGACTCCGAGTGGTCGAAGGCCCGCTTTCGCTTCGCCGAGGAGAGCGTCAAACTGGCACTGCCCGGCGGCGAATCGGCATCCTTCGCCGTCGAGGACGTCGACACCGTCGAGAGTGCGACCGAGGCCGTCCTGGGTGAGGAACGGCCAGTCGTGCGGGTCGGTCACACCGGCGCCGACGGACGGAGCGTCGAGACACACTTCTCGGGGACCGCTGCCCACGGCCGGGCGCTCGAACACCTCTTCTCGCGGGTCATCGAGGACCGCCACAGCGAGGAGTACGAACTCACCGAGACCGAGAGCGAGGTGCTCATGGCGCTGTACTCGGGCGTCTCGCCGTTCGAGATGGGCGACTTCGTTGGGCTGGACGTCGAGGAAGTCGAGGAGATCTACGAGAAACTACTGGAGATGGGGGCCGTCGACAGGGTGCGCGAGCGGACCGAGGTGTCGCTCAACGCCCACGGCCGCAACCTCGCGAGCGAAGCGATGAGCGAGCAGTAAGTCTCTCGCGTCGGCCAGCGCTAGAATGATCGGTGAGACTGCCGAATGTCGGTGGACTGCTCGGAGTGTTCGATCTAGGGAATAGATGTAACAATTCGAGTGGGAACGATCTCCGCAACCGCAGTCATCGTCGTGTGATGGAAGCCCTCGGCGCGCTCGCGGTCGCTGCGCGGGATATCCGCGCTCTCAGCACCACCCGCGCGGATAGGGCGCGCGCAGGCGACTACGGCCTTCGGCCCGCGAGCCCGCCTCGCCCTTCCAGTCCGCCAGGGGCGATTTTTGTGCCGTCGGCTACCGAACATTCCACGTCGAGACGGCCTGTGCAACTAAATTTATCCTGGCGGACTGAAAGGGCGAGGGTCGCTGGCGGGGCGTAGCCCCTTGGTCGCCTGAGCGGGCCCTATTCGAGCGAGTGCGGCGCGGTGCGGCTGTCCGAGCGAGGATATCCCGCGCAGCGACCGCCAGCGGCCCGAGGGCTTTCAACTCTCACTGATGAGTGCGGTGCTGTCAAAGACCGATTTTCTTCCAGGGTTCAACTACACGAAACCAGCGTTACATCCACACCGTCTCTGTAACAGCCAGACCTGCTGCAGTCCACACAGACCGGTCGTACGTCGTTCACGACCCCGCATACCGCCGTTCTATACTGCGATAATCGGGCCACAACCCCTAATGGGCGGTGGGCGAAACTCCCGACACTCACCCAGTCAATGAGCGATTCGGAGAAGAAGATCGCGGACGTCCGCGGGCAGTTCATGCAGGTCATGGAGTCGGGACGCCGACTCGACGACGCCGACTGGCAGTCCTGCCGGATCGTTTTGACCGACCGCCGGCTCGTGCTGGTCGCCGAGGGGAAACGGAGTATCCCGATCGACGCGGTCCGGGAGATCGGCGGGCGCTACGACGTCAACCAGCGGGCCGCACAGGTCGCCAGCTACCTCGCGCTGAACCTCGGTGACGACGTCGTCCTGGTCTCGGCGGCCGAACACGGCGAGTTCGAGACGGACTTCTTCCACGCCTGTCTCGACGGGGAGATCCTCCGGGTCAAACACCCGGCCGTCGAGGGCGGCGTCGTCCAGGACACCGACTGGTCGAAAGCCCGGATCAAGATCACCGACGACGCCGTCCGGTTCGCGCTGGCCGAGGGCGACCTGGTCGTCGTCGACCGCGACGACATCGGCGAGGTCGAGGTCGAAGAGCGGCCCGCACTGGGCGCCGAGCGGACGGTGATCGAGGTCGAGCACACCGAAGACGAGATCAGCGTCGAGACGTACGTCACCGGCGAAACCGACGACATCTCCGTACTCCGGCAGGTCCTCGAAGAGGGCGTCGAGCGAAACCGTGCGGACATCGACCTGGGCCCGGTCGAGGAACAGGTCGTCATGGCGCTGCACTCGGGCGTCTCCCCGTTCGAGATCCCCGAGTTCGTCGGCGCCGAGGTCGAAGAGATCGAGGAGATCTACGACCGCCTGATCGAACTCGACGTGATCGAGGTGGTTCGCGAGCGGACCGAGGTCGAGATGACAGCACAGGGCCGCTCCGTGGCCGGCCAGTCGATGGGCGACCAGTAGGAGAGACCAGGGGCGAGCAGTACCAGTGACGGTAAGGGTGTCGTACAACGGCTACCAGGCCCTGTTCTCCGCTACAACTGCGTCGTTCAATACAGACGACGTATCGAGCGGTACCCTCCGCCGTTCGGAATACCACAGTACCGAACAGCCATCGTACCAGAACCACAGGGCATTAAATACTGGAATTTTTCCAACCTCTGTACACATGAGTGGGCGCTTTGGTCGGCGGGCGGTACTGAAATCGGCCAGTGCGCTGGCCGCCGGTGTGGCGGTCACGCACGGTGGGGCCGAGCGAGGGCGTGCTGGAACCGAGCGAAGGCGTGCCGGGGTCACGGGCAGAGTCCAGCAGGCGGACGACTCGTCCGAGGCAACTGAACCAACTGTCTACGTCGGGTCGACCAACGGCCGCCTCTACGCGGTGAACGCACAGACCGGCGAGAAGACGTGGTCCGTTGACGGTGTCGCGGAGACTGCGCCGACCGTCGTCGACGGCACCGTCTACGGCGGGACAGGATCGGGAACCGTGGCCGCCGTGAACGCACGGACCGGCGCTGTCGACTGGGGATTCGACACTGACGCCGGTCTCGTCTCGTCGCCGACGGTCGTCTACGGCACCGTCTACGTCGGCACTCAGGGGGGGTCCGTGTTCGCTATCGACGCCGAAACGGGCGAGAAACGCTGGCAGCACTCCCCCAGCGGGAGTGACGTACTCATCTACGTCGCCCCGCAGGTCGTCGGCGAGACGGTGTATTTCGGCACACACCGCGCCACGGAGGACAGCTGGTTCCCGAGCGCGGTCTACGCCCTGGACGCAAAGACGGGCGAGCGGAAGTGGAGTTTCACCGAACCCGAGGAGCCCATCGGGGCACCGCCCACTGTGGTCGACGACACCGTCTACGTGGGGTCGTACGACACGACGCTGTACGCTCTCGACACGGCCGACGGGCTGAAGCAGTGGGACTACCCCGGACAGTCCGGTGCCGTCTACGGGGGACCGACCGTCGTGGACAGGCGGGCGTTTTTCTACACCTCGGACGAACGGCTCTGGGCAGTGGACGTGGACAACGGGGAGCCAGAGTGGAGTCTCGGGAACCTGGAGAACGTGTGGCCCGCCGCGTACCCGCAGGTTGTCGACGGGTCGCTCTACCTCGGCCCGCATGCGTTCGACGCCGCTTCGGGCGAGCCACTGTGGACGTTCGCCGCGGGCGACATCGAGTGGGGGACGCCGACTGTCAGCGGCGATACGGTGTACGCCTCCGCGCCCCGGGAGGGCATCCTGGGGGCGTTCGACGCCGCCACCGGAAAGACGACGTGGTCGTACGACCTTGGCGACGACGAGTACTCCGCACCAACCCTGGTCGAACGGCCGTCCTCGGGCCACAGCGTCGGCTCCCGGGTGCAACTCGGCTCGCTCGGGCACCACCACTCGTGGGCGGACACAGACCCGGGTCTGCCGGCGGCGTGGGAGCCCACTTCGACGCCGGACCCCACACCGACCCCCGACGTGACGCCGACAGCGTACCAGAACGACGGAGGGGCGTTCCCGGGGGGAAGTCTCGTGCTTGCGGCCGCGCTCGTCGGGGGGATCGGTATCGTCGGTATCGGTGTCGTCGGCGTCGGTGGACTGCTGTGGGCGGTCGGGCGCGGGTCCAGCGGCGATACCGGCGAGGCCGCCGGAACTGGGCAGAGTGGCGCGACCGGGCAGGGTACCTCGACTGGCTCCGATGTCGGGGTAGGTGGACAGCAAGCGGGTGCGAGTTGTCCCAACTGCGGTGGGCCGGTCGGGACAACCGACGAATTCTGTTCGGAGTGCGGGACGGACCTCGGCGTAGCGTGCCCGAGTTGCGACGCCGGTCTGTCCGGCGACGAGACGTTCTGTCCCGACTGCGGGGAGCGTCTCTGAACCCCGTGCCTGTTCACTGCAACTGCTCAGTCCCCACGCCTGCCGAGCGGTCAGTTCATTTGACACTGACTGAGATCAACACCATATGAAGAGTTGTACGATGCTCTCGTGACGGTGAGAGATGCGACCAGTAAGACCGGCTTTCCGAGAAGCTTGCGCCGCCCCGAAAGTCCTTAACGCGGGATGACGACCTACGAGTATGAACGTCTCGACGGCTGTCGTCCTCGCCGCGGGTGAAGGGACGCGTCTGCGGCCGCTGACCCACAACCGACCGAAGCCGATGTTGCCGGCGGCCAACCGCCCCATCCTGGAGTACGTCTTCGACGCCCTGGTCGAGGTCGTCGACCGCATCGTCGTCGTCGTCGGCTACAAGCGCGACCGCGTCCAGGGCCACTTCGGCCCGAGCTACCGCGGCGTCGACCTGGAGTACGTCCACCAGGACAAACAGCTCGGGAGCGGTCACGCCCTCCTGCAGGCCCGCGACGCCGTCGACGAACCGACGCTCGTGCTCAACGGCGACCGCGTCATCGACACGCACATCGTCACCGACGTCGTCGACGCCTTCGAGCGCGAGGGCGACCCGACGATGGCCGTCCTCGAACGCCCCGAGACCAGCCAGTACGGCGCCGTCTCGCTCCACGGCGACGACGTGGTCGAACTCGTCGAGAAACCCGACTCCGACCAGTACCGCCTGATCAACGCCGGCGTCTACGCCTTCGGACCGTCGATCTTCGAGGCGATCGCCGCGACCGACCGCGAGGCGGGCGAACTCGCGCTGACCGACACGCTCGTCGAGATCATCGCCGAGAACCGCATCCGCGGCGTCCGTACGGAGGGGCTGTGGGTCGACGCCACCTACCCCTGGGACCTGCTGGCGGTCGCCGAGGAAGTCCTGGCTCGCGGGCACGTCGCCGGCCGCGAGCGCGCCGAGGGCGTCCACGTCGACGCCGACGCGCTCGTCCACGACTCGGCCGTCCTGCAACCACCGGTCGTCGTCGGCCCAGACTGCGAGGTGGGCCCGGGCGCCGTACTGGGCCCCGACGTCGCGCTCGGCCAGAACGTCACCGTCGCCGCCAACACGACGGTGCGGCGCTCGGTCATCGACGCCGACAGCCGCATCGAGGCGGGGTCGACACTCATCGACGCCGTCACCGGGCAGGACGTCTTCCTCGGTGCGGGGTCGACCGTCCCCGGTGGTCCGGCGGACGTCCGCGTCGGCCGCGAGGTGTTCCCCGACCAGCGTCTGGGTGCCGTGCTGGCCGACCGCGTCGTCGCGGAGGGCGACGCCAGTTTCTCGCCCGGCACGCTCGTCGGCCCGCGCGCCCACGTCGGGACGGGTGTCAACGCCCGCGGTGCCATCGGTGAGGGTGCGGAGGTGGTCAGATGACGCGCGACGTCACTGCCGACGCTCGGGAGGTGGGCAGGTAATGTGCGGGATCATCGGCGCCGTCGGCCGCGGCGACGAGACGCTCGACACGCTGGTTCACGGCCTCTCGAAACTGGAGTACCGGGGGTACGACTCGGCGGGCGTCGCGCTGACCGGCAGCCGCATCGAACTCTGCAAGAAATCCGGCGAGATCGACGACCTCCGTGCGGCCCTGGAGTCGCGCACCCTCTCCGGGGCGGCGGGCATCGGCCACACGCGCTGGAGCACCCACGGCCCGCCCACCGACGAGAACGCCCACCCCCACCTCGACTGTACCGGCGACGTCGCCGTCGTCCACAACGGCATCATCGAGAACTACCAGGCGCTCCGGGACGAACTCGTCGGCGCCGGCCACACCTTCCGGAGCGACACCGACACCGAGGTCGTCCCCCACCTGATAGAGGACGCGCTCGCGGCGGGGTCAGACCCCGAGGCGGCCGTCCGCGAGGCCGTCGGTCGCGTCGAGGGGAGTTACGCCATCGCGGCGGTCGTCGCGGGCGACGACAGGGTGTTCGCCGCGCGCAACGACTCGCCGCTGGTACTGGGGATCGGCGACGACGCGGTCTACCTGGGGAGTGACGTCCCCGCGTTCCGCGATTTCACCGACCGCGTCGTCTACCTCGCCGACGGGGAGTTCGCGGTCCTCTCGCCCGGCGACGGGTCAGTCGAGGACGCAGACGCCGGGACCGACTCCCGGTGGCGCGTCACCGACGCCGACGGCGGTCCGGTCGAGAAGTCGGTCGAGACGGTCGAGTGGGACCCCGAGGAGACGGGCAAGAGCGGTTACGACCACTTCATGCTCAAGGAGATAAACGAACAGCCCCGCGCGATACGCCAGTGTCTGCGCGGCCGGGTCGACGAACTCTCGGCGAGCGTCGACATCGAGGACCTGGGCGACCTCTCGCCGACGGGCGTACAGTTCGTCGCCTGCGGGACCTCCTATCACGCCGCGCTACACGGCGCGCAACTGTTCCAGCGGGCGGGCGTCCCCGCTCAGGCGTTTCTGGCCCACGAGTACGCCGTCGCGCCGCCGCCGGTCGGCGACGCCCTCGTCGTCGGAGTCACCCAGAGCGGCGAGACGGCCGACACCCTCTCGGCGCTCCGGGAGGCACGCAAGCGCGGCGCGCGAACGCTCGCGGTCACGAACGTCGTCGGCTCGACGGCCGCCCGGGAGTGTGACCACGCGCTCTACATCCGCGCTGGCCCGGAGATCGGCGTCGCCGCCTCCAAGACGTTCTCCTCCCAGCTTGTTGCGCTGAACCTGCTCGCGCTCGGGACGACCCGTGCCAGCGACGCTCGCGAGGTGATCGCGGCCCTGCGGGAGTTGCCCAGCGACGTCCAGGCGGTGCTGGACAGTTCCAACGCCGCGGAGATCGCCCGGGAGTACGTCGATTCGGACGGTTACTTCTTCATCGGGCGGCGCTACCAGCACCCCGTCGCGCTGGAAGGCGCCCTGAAGATGAAGGAGATCACCTACAAACACGCCGAGGGGTTCGCGGCGGGAGAGTTGAAACACGGGACGCTCGCGCTGGTGACCGACCGGACGCCCGTGTTCGCGGTCGTGACCGGCGACGACGAGGCCGCCACCAAGACGGTCGGCAACGTCAAGGAGGTCGAGGCTCGCGACGCGCCCGTCATCGCCGTGACAGACGGGGAGAGCGACGTCGAACGCTACGCCGACCACGTCCTCGAAGTGCCCGAGACCCACCCGCGGGCGGCCGCAGTCCTGGCGAACGTCCAGTTACAACTCGCTGCGTATCACGTGGCGGACGAGTTGGGGAGATCAATAGACAAACCGCGGAACCTGGCCAAGAGCGTCACCGTGGAGTGAGTTTCCCGCCGGTCACTCCTCGAGGACGGAGTCGTAGACGGCGATCGTGTCGTCGAGCATCCGTTCGCGCGAGAACCGGGACCGGACGCGTTCCCGGCCGGTTTCGCCGTACGTTTCGCGCAGGTCGGGGTTCGCACAGAGTCGCTCGATCGCCGTCGCGAGCGCGTCGACGTCTCGTGGGGGCACCGTCAGCCCCGTCTCGCCGTCCCGACTCACCCACGGGACGCCGGTCGGCAGATCCGTGTTGACCACCGGGAGGCCGTGGGCCATCGCTTCGAGTTGGACGATGCCGAAGGCTTCGCTCGGTTCGATCGAGGGGAGGACGAACACGTCCGCCCGCTCGTAACACGCTTCGAGCGTCGTATCGTCCGCTCGGCCGAGGAAGTGTGCGTCGACGTGCAGTTCGACCGCCCGCCGTTCGAGTTTCGCGCGACGGTCGCCGTCGCCGACGACGAGCAGGGTCGCGTCGACGTCGGCCATCGCCTCGACGAGGTACTCGACGCCCTTGTAGTAGTTGAGTCGGCCGACACAGAGGACGACCGGGCGGTCCTCGGGGAGGTCCACGGGTGGCGTTCCGTCACCGGCAGTCGCCACCCCACTGCTCAGCGATTCCGGAACCGAGAGGGGAACGACCGAACACTTCTCACGGTGACGGGCGAGAAATCGGGAGTTGTCCCGCAGTCGCGGCGAGGTCGTGACGAGGTGGTCGACGTCCGCGAGGCAGCGTTCCAGCAGCGGCCGGTAGAGCCGGAGTGCTCGAGACTGGCGCACGATGTCGCTGTGGTAGGTGAGGACCGTCGGTACCGGGTCGGGAACCGCGAGCAGGTGCCCCACGACGGCGAGCGGGTTCGGGAGGTGGTAGTGAACGAGGTCGGCCTCCCGCGCGAGCGACCGGAGTCGAATCGGGAACGTCGGCGCCAGCGGAACCGAAAGCGCCGTCCCCAGACTCGTGACGCGAGTGACTGGGACGCCCCGGACTCGCTCGCGACGGCCGCGACCCCGTTCGGTGGCGGCGAGCACCGCACTCTCGTGGCCCCGGTCGCGGAGTCCCTCGGCGAGCGCGCGGACGACCTGTTCGACGCCACCGACGGTCGGGTGGTAGGCCTTGTTCACCTGGAGGACTCGCATCGCGGGATAGTCCGGATAGAGCGGCGAGGGTGTTGGGTTTTTCTCTCGCGCCACCCGCAGGTCGGGCGGGACGACCGCCGGACGGACGCTATCCCGGCGGCGTGATCCGGTATATCGACCCGCTACCCGACTCCCGCCCGGCACCTGTGACGAACAGGTCCCCCTCGTCGTTCGCCTCTATCGACAGTACCGACTTCCGGTAGGGTTCGCCGTGTACCGATGCGTCGATCGTTTCGATGGGCGTGTCGGACCCCGCACCGTCGTCTAGCGAGGTCGCTCGCAGCCCGTGTCGGAGGTCCGCGAACACGTACTTGCCGTCGAGTTCCGGGACCGGCGCGTTCCGGGAGACGTGCCCGCCGATGATGGCAGTGCCGACGGACTCGCCGCGGTACGTGTGGGGATACTGGACGACCGGCTCGCGCAGTTCGCCGACGACCGTCCCGGGACCCCGGCAGCTGGGCCCGTCGAACGCTTCGAACCGGAGGACGTCGGCGACGTAGAACGGGTTGAACAGCTGCAGCGAGTTGTCCATGGTGAAGGGAATCGTTCGCATGAACCCGCGGCAGTCGGTGCCTTCCTCGACCGGCCAGCCGTAGTTGCCGCCGCGGGCGACGACGTTGACCTCTTCGTACGCGCTCGCGCCGACGTCGGCGACGAGCAGGCGCCCGTCGTCGAACGACATCCGCCACGGGTTGCGAAAGCCCCACGCGAACAGTTCGTCGCGCCCCGTCTTCCCGACTCTGGGGTTGTCCGGCGGGACGCCGTACCCGGTGTCCCCGTCCCCGGTGTCGACGTCGATGCGGAGGACGCTCCCGAAGAGGTTGTCGAGGAGTTGACTGTTCCCGGTCTTGTACCACGGTCGACCGGACGGCGCGTCCTGGTTGTACGGGGAGTTGCCGCCGTCGCCGACGCCCACGTAGAGATACCCGTCGGGCCCGAAGACGACGTCGCCGGCGTTGTGAAACGGGTGTGGCTGGGGTATCGTGAGCAGTTCCCGCTCCGTCTCGGGGGCCACGTTCGAGCGGTCTCCGGCGAGACGGAACTCGGAGAGGACGAATTCGTGGGCGTACTCCTCGCTCCGGATCGCGCGGCTGTATCGGACGTATATCCGGTCGTTCTCGGCGACGTCCGGGTGACACGCCAGCCCCAGTAGCCCGGTCTCGCCGTCCGTCTCGGTCCGGTCCCGGATGTCGAGCACCGGTTCCGGTTCGAGTTCACCCTCGACCAGTCGATAGATCCGGCCGGGCAGGTCCACGACGAGCGTCGTGTCCCCCGGCAGGAACGCGAGTCCGACGGGCTGTTCGAGGCCGGTGACGACCGGATCGAGACCGACGCGGGGACCGTCGACGAACGGGCCGGACGACTGTCGCCCGCGCGTCGTCGCGAGTGTGGCCGAGCCGGCGGTCGCCAGCGAAGCGAGCAACTCCCGGCGGCGCATTACCAGTTGGCATCCGGCCGGGACGGAAAGGCTTTCCGACCGTCGAACACCGGGACGATTTATCAGGCGAGGGAGCAAACCGGTTCCCGGACATGCCACGGCGCCCGCCCGGACCGACCCCGACCCAGCAGGCCACTGGGGCCCTCGTCGTCGGCGTCGTCCTGGTGCTCTGGAGCGTACAGTACGGTAACGCGGGGATCCGGCCCGCGTTCGACCTCCCGGTCGCGGTGGCCGGCGGGCTGCTGGTGGTCGTCGCCGTCGGTCGGGTAGCGTTCGACCGGCTGGCGGCGGACGACGGGTCGACCCGGGCAGCGCGAACCTGGTGGTACCTCCTCGCCGGACAGTGCCTCTTCCTGACGCTCTTTGCCGTCTCGACCGCCGGGCTCGGACTCGACCCGACGGCGGCGGCGCTGTCGGTGCCCAACGCGTGCCTGCTGCTGGCGTACCCGTTCGCCATGTGTGGTGATACGGCGTACGTACGGTCGACCGCGGAGACGTGGGACCCCGACAGGTGGGTGTATCTCGCCGGTGGGCTGTTCGTCGTCGCCACCGTCGGAGTCGGGACGTATCTGGTGTCGCCGGTCTACCTCTACAGGCGCCACCGGCACCTCGGGACGCCCTGAGTCAGATACGGTGACTGCGTCCGCCCCCGGGGAGACGCCACCGACACAGTGAAGTCGACGACGCAGGTACACACGCGGACTGATGTGGCCGGAGTCGGCGCGGACGCAGGGGCACGTGTTTCTCGCTGTGGCCGTCGTGCTGGTCGTGGGCACTGTCGGTGCCGGCTGGGCGCTCGCTCCCTCCGTGGACGACCCCTCGGGCGACCCGTCCCGTTCGTTGCTCGTCGGCGTGCAGGCGGGTCCGGTCGCGGAGATAGACGGGAACGGAACTGTCGAGTGGGCCGTCGAGTCGGGTTCACACTTCGACGTGACAGAGGTGGACAACGACACGGTGATCGCGACGGTGACCCGCGGCGGCGTCCGGAACTGTGGTCGGTACGAGCCACCGTGTGCCCGGACGGGATTCCAGACGATACGGCTTACGCCGGACCCCGAAGTGGTCTCGAACTGGACGATCCCGGTTCCGCGGTCGCGTGACAGCCAGATCCACGACGTGGAGGTCCTCGACTCCGGTCGGGTGGCGGTCGCCGACATGGCCGCCGAGCGAGTGTTCGTCGTCGACCCGGACACCGGGACCGTCCACTGGCAGTGGAACGCGAATTCGGTCTACGACCCGCCGCCGGACCCGCTGGCCGTCGACTGGCTCCACGTCAACGACGTCGATCACGTCGGCGAGGACCGGTTTCTCGTCAGCGTCCGCAACGAGAACCAGCTGCTCGTCGTCGAGCGGGGCGAGGGCGTCGTCGAGACGATAAACGAGGACGGGGACCCGTCGGTCCTCAACCGCCAGCACAACCCGCAGTGGCTGGGGCCGAACGCCGTCCTCGTCGCCGACAGTCACAACGACCGCGTCGTCGAACTCCACAGGCGAGGGGGGACGTGGGAGGTCGCGTGGTCGGTCCGGAGCGCGGCCGGCGTCCCCTTCGACTGGCCGCGTGACGCCGACAGACTCCCCGGAGGGACCACGCTGGTCACGGACACGCGCAACAGCCGCGTCGTCGAGATCGCGGAGAACGGAACGACGGTCGCCAGCTACAGCGTCCCCGGACGGCTGCCCTACGAGGCCGACCTGCGCGGCGTCGGCGAGACGGTCGGCGCGGAGGCGTACGAACCGCGTGCCGTCCCGCTCGGGCGGACGAGCGGCGACGTCCCGGTGCTCTCCGTGCTACTGCTCTCCCTGCGCCAGCTGGTGAAACTCCCGTTCTGGCTGTCGGAGGGACACCTCCTCGCGTTCGTCGCCGGCGGAGTCGCGCTCGTCGGCGCCGTGGACCGGTACGTCGAGAGCGTCAGACGCGACTGGACCACGGACGTGTCGGTGCGCCCGGAGTGGCTCCGGGGCGGGCTCTCGGTCTGCAGGGTGGTCCTCGCGGGTGGCGCGTTTCTGGCGGGACTCGGACTGCTGGCGACCGGCGTCACCGTGTTCCTCTCGGAGGAGACCGGGTTGCGGGTCGGGCTCGGGTTCGTCCTCCTGCTGGTGGGGTGGGCCGAACTCCGCGACGCCGAACTGGAGCGGCTGTCGCTGCCGAGCCCGTTCGGGCGTGTCGCCACGTACGGACGTGCACTCGTCGTCCCGGCAAGCCTGGCGACTGCCGGACTGCTGGCGTACGTGAGTTTCACGTGGTCGATCGCGATCGCGGAGACGTATCGGGTACTGGCACTGCTCCTGGTCGTCTGTACGCTCCGGCTGGTCACACGCTGAGCGGCCGTCGTCTCGGGCGCTGTCCCACCGTTCCCGGTTGAGACACCCTTTTGCCCTCCCGGACAGTGGTACCGGCCAGTGAGACTCGTCGTCCTCACCGAGGACTTCTACCCGAGCGTCAGCGGCGGCGCCCACGAGCAGTGGCGGTTCTGCCAGATCGCCGCCCGCGAAGGACACGACGTGACAGTGTTCACGCCCCGGAAGGGAGATCGCGCGCGCCGCGAGACGGTAGACGGGGTCGACGTCCGGCGACCGTTTCGCTCGGCCCCCGCGTCGCTCCCGGCCTACGGCGTGGCCGCGCTCGTCGTTCGCCTGCTCTTTTCGGTCGCGCTGTTCTGGTACGTTCTCTGGACAGTCCGGAGCGACGACGCCGACGCGTTCTACTCCGGGTCGAACACGCTCCACTGGGTCGGGACGGCACTCGGTCGCCTGACGGGGCGGCCGGCCGTCAGCTACGTCGGGTTCACCCCGTCGCTGTACCCCGACGAGCAACCCGCGGCGAAGCTCTGGCTCGAACGGCAGAACTTCGCGCACTGTCTGGGCGACCGCGTGTTCTGCCGGGTCCCCGCGGTCCGGGAACTCGTCGCCGCCCGGTCGGAGCGGCCCGTCGAGATCGTCCACGGCATCCTCAACGCCGACCGCGTCCGGGCAGTCGACGACCGCACCGACCGCGAGTCGCTACGCGAGGAGTACGCCGGCCCAGGCGAGCGACTGCTCGTCTACCTCGGCCGGCTGAGCGAGGAGAAGAACCCGACGGGCGCGGTGGCGACGGTGGCCGCCCTCCCCCACGACTACCGGCTGGTACTGGTCGGCGACGGTCCAGACCGTGACGCCGTCACGGCCGCCGTCGACGCCCACGGGGTCGGCGAGCGCGTGACGAGGACGGGCGAACTCGACCACGGGGACGCCCTCGCCGTCGTCGCTGCCGCGGACGCGCTCGTCCTCCCGTCACACGTCGAGGCGTACCCGACCGTCGCCTTCGAGGGGCTGGCGCTGGGCTGTCGCGTCTTCGCGACGCCGGTCGGTATCCTCCCCGAGATCGACCACCCCCGTCTCCACTGCAGCCCCGTCGAGGCGTTCCCCGCGGCGATCCGTGAGGTTTCCTTCGAAGGTATCGGCCGACTCGACGAGGACGTCCTCGAGCGGTACTCGATGGAGCGGTTCGCGCGGGGGTTGCTCGACGGGATCGAGGGTGCCGTTGCCGAACGGAAGTTGGAAGGCGAGATCCGATGACGACGCCGCTGCTCGTCACCGTCGACGTGGAGGGTGTTGTCGAACCCGGGAGCGGTGGGAACGCCACCGGCGGGACCGGCGAAAGCGCCACCGACGGGACCGGCGAGTACGCCGTGGACGACCGGAGCGTCGACGTACTGGATAGCGTCCTCGACGCGTTCGCGCTCCCGGCGACGCTGTTCGTCACGCCGGCGGTCGTCCGTCGGCGGACCGAGACGGTCGCCGCGTGGCGCGAGGCGGGTCACGCGCTCGGTCTCCACGTCCATCCCGCCCGACTCGGCGGTGAGTCGGACTGGCTGGCCGCCTACGACCAGTCCGAGATCGAGACGTTCCTCTCGACGGGGATCGGGGTGTTTCGCGACCACCTCGGGACCACGCCCGAGCGGTTCAGGGCCGGCCGCTGGTCGTTCTCGGAGTCGCTCCTGCGGGCACTCTCCACACAGGGGATCGACACCGACGCCACCCACCGCCCCGGGCAGGTCCTGGGGCCATATCGCCGGCACGGCGTCACCGAGTTCCCGATGTCGGTGTACGGCCACCCGGTCGTTCGCGCCGGCTTGCGCGCGTCGCCGTGGGACCTCGACGGGTTCCCGCTCCACGCCGACGCCACCCTCGGACCGGTCCCGCGGCGACTCGCCCTCTACGTCGCGACGTGGCGCGTCGCCGCCGCCGCGCCGTACGTCATGGTCAGCGTCCACGACTACGACCTCGTCGACCGGCGCATGCGCCGCCAGTTCGAACGGTACGTCGCGCGCCTGAGCGAGTGGCTCGACGCGACGACCCTCGCGGACCTGCGCTGGTCCGGCAAGTGAGCGTACGCCGGTCGAGAGGGGGCGTGACTGCCGCCCGTCCCCCTCCCCCGTCCCGGGACGCGACGACCGCCACGCGTATGCCGTCCGGGGCCGAGACGGCGAGTATGGACCTCGTCCTCGACGTCGACGACGACCTCTACGAGCGACTCGCCCGACGGGCCGAGTCACAGGGCTTCGAGTCGCCCGAGGACTACGCACACACCGTCATCGATACCGTCCTCGACGAACTCGAGAGCGACGAGCGACGGGCGACGGCGACCGACGACGACGTACGGGAGCGTCTGGAAGACCTGGGCTACCTGTAGCCCTACAGGTCCAGACGACGGGCGACCCGACGAATGCGGCGACGTTCGCGCGCCGGGCCGTCGACGGGGCGGTAGCGGACGTCACGTTCGGCGGGGTCGCTCCCCGGAGCGAACAGCGACGTTCTGACGGCGCCGTCCACGTCCTCGGGGACCGGCCTGTCGTGGAGGTGGAGGAGCGTGGGCGCCAGGTCGAGTATCGAGAGGTCGTCGACAGTCCCCTCGGCGAAGTCGGGGCCGGTAGCGGCGAACAGCCCCTCGCGTTTGTTCTCGGCGCGCCACCCGTCCGCCGTCGGGTCGGTGAACGGTTCGTCTCGACCGATCCCGCCCGTGATGTGGACGCCCGGCGCCTGGTCGACGACGACGTCCGGCGCGTCGTCGAGATACGGGCCCGCGTAGACGTCCTCGCCCCGGTACACGGCGTCGGCGACCGGTCGCCCCGCGGGGTCGGTCAGGTCGGCGAGCGCCGCGACCAGTTCCTCCCGAACCTCGTCGTACCGCGGGTCGTCCGCGTCGGGGATCAGATAGATTGGCCCCTGTCCGCTCGCGACGGCGTCCGAGGCGGCCCAGTCGACGTTCTCCGTCTTCCCTTCCCTGTCGACGGTGCCCTCGTCGCTCGGGAGGTAGTTCAGGAGGGTGCGCGGCGCGACCCGCCTGGCGAGGCGCCCGACGCCCAGCGCGTTCGCGACTCGCAGGAGTCGGTCCTTGGTGATCCCGGCCCGGTGAAAGAGGTCCGGGACCCCCGTATCGGTGACGAGATACCCCTCCCGTTCGAGCCAGGCGTTGACGTGAAACGCCGTCTCGATGCGGTTCGAGCCGTGGTCGCTCATCAGGACGACGTTACACTCCCCGTCGAGGTAGCGCCCGAGGTGGTCGTCGACGATCTCCCAGCCCCGCCGGGTGTACTCGTCGTCCCAGAGGAAGTGATGCAGGGAGTTCAGATAGAACGTCGTCACCTGCAGAAAGGAGACGTCGTACGCCTCGGTGAGTCGCCGGGCCGCGCGAAACCGCAGGTCGATCAACTCGAGGATCTCCTCGGCGGCGGCCTCGCGGTCGTCGGCGAGTCGGCCGGTCTTGAGCACGCGGTAGTCCAGGTCGTCTTCGAGGCGGTCCTCGACCGACGGGGGATGAGCGTAGCCGTCGTTCTCGCCGTCCGGTGCGCCGGCGACGAGGAACGCGTCGACCGGTTTCGGCGGATAGGTCGTCGGCACGCCCAGCACGCCGACCGGGTCGGACTCGGCGATAATCTCCCAGAACTCGACGTTTTCGTGTTTCCGCTCGTCGGGGTAGTAGACCCGCCGGTTCTCGACGTCGACGTTCTCCCACCAGTAGATGCCGATCTTGCCCGGGTTCTTGCCGGTGGCGTAGGCCTTCCAGTTGGGCGAGGTCACGGGCGGCAACACCGACTCGAGGTCGCCGCGCACGCCCGACTCCACGACACGCCGGAGGTTGGGCAGGTCGCCGGCCTCGATCCAGCGGTCGACGAGCCCGTAACTCGCCCCGTCGAGTCCGAACACGACGGTGGGCCGGTCTGGCATACACGGTGTCGACCGGCCGTCGACTTAAGCGCTGGCGGTCGCGAGTCGGTCTCACTACTCGCGGGGCGGTGTCGGCAGTCGCGAGGCGGTGCCGGCAGTCGCGGGGCGGTGCCGGCAGTCCCGAGGCGGTCTCACCACTCGCGGGGCGGTGCCGGCAGTCCCGAGGCGGTGTCGGCACTCGCGAGGTGGGACTGCAGCGGTGAGGGTCGTGGCGAGGGGACGCTGGCGCCGTCCCTACCCGGTCACGCTACCGGAACCGCTCGAAAAAGTCGCGGTAGCGCGGCGCGAGCGCGTCGACGGTGAACGGCGTAACGTCGTCCAGCGGGAGGGTCTCGAAGTCGGTGAGTGCGTCGACGAGTTCGGCGTCCGCCTGGAAGGTGTTGTCCGTCACCGAGGCGACGTCGCCGACGTCGCGGGCGAGGACCCGCGTTTCGGCGGCGAGCGCTTCGAGAACCACCCGCGGGATGCCCTCGGTGAGCGACGGGTGAACGAGGACGTCGGCCGCCCGTAGCAGTCCGGTGATCTCGGCTGGGGGGACGGGGTCAACGTAGGTGACGCGGTCGCGGGCCTCTGGGGGGAGGTCGAGTCGACGCTCCCGGGGGCCGACGAGGACGAACTGCAGGTCCGGTCGACGGTCGACGACGGCCGGGATCGCCGCTTCGAGGCTCTCGACGCCCTTGAGACGGGAGAGGCGACCGACGAACATCGCGACGTGGCGGTCGTCGGGGACGTCGAGGGTTGCGGGGTCTGTGCCGGTGAACCGGTCGGGGTCGACCGCCGGCGGGAGGACAACTGTTCGCTCGCTGTGGACGCCGCGGGCGAGCAGTCGGCGCCGCCCAGTCGGACCGAGTGCGACGTGACGGTCGGCCAGTCGGAGCGGGAGTCGGCCGAGCGCCGCGCCGATCGCGAGCGCCGGGAGTCGATCCCGACCGCGAGCGACGCGGTACTCGTAGAACCGGTCGCCGCTGTACCGGTAGACGAACGGCACCTCGTGGCGGCGGGCGGCGAGTCCGGCGACGGTGCCGTGGGTCGGCGGGCGGGTGACCTGGAGGACGGCTGCCGGTTCCGTCTCGGCGACGTGGGTCGAGAGGGTCCGATAGCCGTCACGCACCGTCGGGGGTTCGTACGAGCGGACGCGGGCGTCAGTTTCGTCGAGGCCGAGCGCCACCGGGTCGGCGGCGACGATGTCGACCGACCACTCCGGCGCGAGCACGGCGGTCAGGTTCGAGAGCAGGCGCTCGACGTTGGGGGAGGTGACCGCGCCGGCGTACAGGCAGAGCCGTTCCATACGTCGTGATTTCGGTTCGAGACCCGGGCTCGGATAGAATCGTTCCCCCGACAACCATAAGGGCTCCCGTTACCAGCGCTACCCATGCAGCTGTCGGTAGACGGTGACGTCGAGAACGTCTACGTGTTCGTCTCCGACGCGTTACGGTACGATTACGCGCCCGAGTCGCTCCGTCAGTACGGCGACGTCGTCCGGACGATCGCGAGCGCGACGAACACGTGTACGTCGTTTCCCACGCTCGTGACTGGACGATATCCGCCCGAACACGGCGTCTGGACGTTCTCGGGCCTGCTCCCCGAAGGAATGCCGACGGTCTACGACTACTTCCCTGGGGAGAGCCCGGGATTCTATACTCCACACGTACTGGTAGATTCAGTCGACCAGGCCGCCCACTACGGACGACTCCCGGCGTTTTACGATCACCTCGCCCGCCTCGAACCGCCGTACTTCGTTCTCGACAGGGATACAACCCCGCATCTCCCGTTCGGGTACGACGCTGCGGACAACGACCAGCTCGAGATCGTCTCGAAGTACGACCCTGACTTTCCGTTCGAGACGCCCGATGGGATAGATCCCGACTACCCGTCCTCCGGTGAGTACCTCGCAGCGTACGGAAACGACCACGAACGACTGGTCGCCGACTACGAACGCGGGTGCGAGATGAGCGTCGCGCGGTTCGAGTCGCGGTTGCGCCACCTCCGCGAGCACGGTCTCCTGGAGAACACGCTCGTCGTGTTCACGGCGGACCACGGGGAAGAACTGGGCGAGTACGGTCGCTACACCCACGGCGAGTCACCAGTCCCGGAGACAGTGACGGTACCGACCGTCTTTTACATGGAAGGAGGGGAAGTCACGGTCCAGGGCGAGTTCGTGGCTCACGTCGACCTCTTCCCGACGATCGTCTCCGCCGTCGGCAGTGACTTCCCGTCGGGGCTTCCCGGATACGACCTCGCCACCGGTGCGCCCGACGACCGAACGGTCTTCAGCGCGAACATGAACCGCGCACACACCGACTCACCCGCGATGGACTGGGCGCGTGGGACCCCGGCGGCGGGTACGTGTTCTCGGACGCCGGCCTCCCGACGCGCCTGCTGAAGTTCAGGTTCGCCCTCATGGACCACCACGGCGCCCCGGCACACCGGAAGAACGTCGGTTCGCTGGTTCGAAACGAACTGCTGAACCGCCGACGGCGTCGATTCGGCGACCCGTTCGACGGCCGCGAGACGGCACGCGAGTTCTGCGCAGACGTGCTCGCCGGGGAGTTCGACCGCGACGACGAGCGACGCCAGGACCTCGACGAGGAGGCCCGACAGCGACTCCGGGACCTCGGGTACGCGGACGACGAAATCGGGTAACGTAGAGTGGTCCCTCCTCCTCCGGACTGGAGGCACCGGTTCAGGCGAGGTCGGCTATCGTCTCGATCGTGATCCGGCCGCGATCACGCTGGTCTGCGAGGAATTCGAGGTAGTCGGTCACGACGGACAACTGGCTCTCGTTGGCGAGGTTGTAGAGGTGTGTCCAGAGGTGGACGTGCTCGTCGCGGGCGACCGCTCGTTCGGTTGCGTCGCGAAGATATCGGGCATGGATCCGCTCTCGAACGCGTCGAGGAATCGCCCGGAACGCGATGTGAGGGGGTCGCTGTCCCTGCGGGAGGTGCTGGGCGGTCAGCGAGGGATGGGTCGTACACCTGGTTTCGAGGACACCGTCGGCCTCGGTGGGCGTGCCCGTAGGGTGGCGCCGTCCCAGGATCCACGCAGCCGTTCCCGGCGGGCCGCCGGGCCAGGCGCCGTAACCGTCGAAGGGAGTCCGTATCGTTTCGATCCCGTACTCGGACAGGAGTGCACGGTCGACCTGACGGTGACGCGGCGCGACGAACGACCGCGGGTTCGCCAGCCCCGCGTCGGCGTGGCGATCCAGCGCGCGGTCGAGTTCCCATCTGAGAACGTCGTCGTCGATCTCGTCACAGAGCACGTGGCTGTAGGTGTGTGTGGCGAACTCGTGGTCAACTGGCGACGTTCGGATCTCGTCTATCAGGTCCGGCGCGTAGAATAGAGGGTCGGTCTCGACGTCTGTCCCGGGGTCTGCGTCGAACCACCCGGTAGGGTGTGGCGTCTTCCCGTGGTTCCGGCAGTTCGACTCGAAGAGGTGGCCGACGACGCTGAACGTGAACGGAACCTCACAGTCAGCACACCGGGCCAGCAGTCGCCGGAGCGTGGCTGTCTCCGCCGAGCGGTCGGGGCTCAGGTTGTCGTCGGCCCCGGGTTTGTCGTGACTCCCCCACGCGAGTTCGACCTCCATGCTCAGCGTGACAGTTCCGACCATCGGGCCTCACCGCACTGATGCCGGCACGACGGTAAGAATCTACCGAGGGTGTAACGGAAAATAATTTGGCGGACGGCCGTCTGTCTCGGTCAGGGCATGCCTCGCGTCTTCCTGCCGTACGCCGTCGGCGGCGACAGTCCCATCCCCTATCTCTTCGAGAGTATCGTCCCGCACTTCGACCCGTCCGACTTCGCGTTCACTGTCTACGCGACTCCCGAGAGCCGGCCGGTCGCCGGCCACTGTCGGCGGATCGTGGTGCCTGACCAGGGAACGCTTCGTCGCAGGATGGCGTATGTGCGCGGTGCGCTGGGGCGGTACGACCTCGTGCATACGGGGGGGCGGCCACACCTGCACTATCCGACTGCCCGGGTCGCACACCTCCGCAACCGGAACCTGCGCCACGTCCACACGTTCCGGGTCGACGTCGACCTCTCGTGGGACTACGCCGACGAGCGGGAGGTGCTGTTCGACTACGCCGACGCGTTCACCGCAGTCAGCGAGCACACCGCCGAGACGGCACGCCAGAAACTCGGCGTCGATCCGACGGTCGTCTACAACGGCGTCGATACCGATCTCTTTCACCCCGACTACGACCGGTCGCCGCTACTCGACGGCCTCGTCGACCCCGGCGATCCGCTGTTCCTGTTCGTCGGGTCGCTCGTCGAGCGCAAGCGTCCGCTGGACGTCGCGGCCGTCGCCCGATCGGTTCCGGAAGCTACGTTCGTGTTCGTCGGCTCCGGGCCGCAGTCAGAGGACCTCGCTGAGGCGATCGAGGGACTCGACAACGCACATGCCCTCGGCCACGTCGAGAAAGACAAGTTGCCGGCACTATACGCCAGCGCGACCGGATTAGTCTTCCCTTCGGTGAGGGAGGGGTGTCCGAACGTCGTCCTCGAAGCGATGGCCTCGGCGGCTCCAGTCGTCGGCTACGAGGCGACCTCGATGCCGGAACTCGTCACGACCGGCGAGACCGGGTATCTCTGTGCGGTCGACGACGTCGACGGCCTCGCGACGGGCGTCAGGGAGGCCATCGAACACGAAGAACAGTGGGGCACGGCCGCACGATCGTACGTCCGGGACAACCACACGTTCGACCGACTGGCAGGGCAGTACCGGTCGATTTACCGAGAGGTACTCGCTTGAGAGCCTGATTCTGCGTTACTACATCACCACCCGTATCCCCGGACTGTGTGATGAATTCATATTTCTTGTATCGATATGGAACGGACCGCGAGAAGTCGAAAGTGCATGATGAGCCCGTGACGGACTCCACGCTCGATACGCGGGAAAGTTATAACCTTCACTCCCATCAGACATTCTCATCAAAATATGATCGACGTCCATATTCTTTCGTATGGGTTGAACAAAGGGGATTCCCGTGTGGTGCTTTTTCCGATCACGCGCTATATGTCGCGACTACGCCAGAAGGGAATATCCTGTACGTTCTACTCAGAGATGTGCGATGAAGTGACGGACTGCAATACGTTGATAATTGATCATACGTATTACTATTACAAGACAGATGAAGGATTGAGTGTCGACGAAGTTAGCAGGCTCAGGCATTCTGTTGACCGATTATTGTGGTTTGATACCGGCGATAGCACTGGTGGCCTGACTGCAGAATTCTTGCCTGTCGTCGATGGGTACTACAAACGGCAACTTCTCAGCGACCGGAGTAGATACCTGACTGAGATGCCCGAGAGACAACTATTTGAAAAGTATTACACCCCGAACGATCTAACCACTAGTGAGGAGCATACGCGACAGGTTCAGTCCAAGTCTGATCTCGACAAGCTCGGAATTTACTGGAATTTCGCTCTCAGTTTTTATTATCCGTATATGACGAACCAGTCTCGTTTCTGGACGGGGTTGCTATCAATTCCTGGAGGATTTCATACGCACATCCCCTGGGAACGGTTGTACCGCCTCCCGGGTGTCTGGAAGTCACCTGGCGGCCATCGTCCGATAGACGTTACTGGACGATTCGCTACCGAATACGATGGAACAGCAGTTGAGAAACATCGTAAACTCATGGTAGATGCAGCAGGGGACCGATTGGATAATCAGCGTGTGTCGTCATTCACGTACTGGCGGGAGTTACGGCGAGCGAAAACCGTACTATCGCCGTTCGGTTGGGGTGAGATCTGTCACCGAGATCTGGAGACGTTTATGAGTGGATCAGTGCTGATCAAGCCTGAGATGGAGCATGTTGACACTTGGCCGCCTCTGTATGAGCCCGGTGAAACGATGCTCACCGTCGATTGGGACATGAACAACCTTGATGCTACCGTAGATTCCGTTGTCAACGAGTACGAAACGTACCTTGACGTGGCCGAGAACGGTCAACAACGGTACCAACAGTATTATATCGGCGAAAGTGCGGCGCGATCGTTCGTTGACCGTTTCGAACAGATCGTCACTGACAGTTGAACCCGCGTTCTTGGCTAAAGACGCGGGGGCCGTCCCTCCATTTGCCGTCACGCAGGTCCGGTCGGTATTCCGGTCTAGTGTGGTTCAACTCATCTCCGACGATCTATTGCCTCAAATGGGTAGAGCAGAAAGGAGTCGGTTTCGAGAAGCGGGGTTGCGTCGGAATTTGGCGCGAGACCAAACGTCTCATCAAAGGTCGTGTCAAACACGACCCAGTCCGGGTCGTACTCCGACTCCAGCCACTCAACGTCGGTCGTCACCCAGCCCTCCTTCTCCGGGAACCACCGATCCCAAGCGTCAATTATTCCGCTGTCGTCCATCGCGTTTCCGGTGTAGTCATTCACGCAGTGTGGTGTTTTCCAAGCTATTTCAACACCCCTGAACCGGGGTTGGACAAGCACTCTTCCCTGCGGTAGGTCGGCGAGTTCGGTGACGACCCGCTGAAGATCGCTCTCCTTCTGTACGTTCTCTCCCATGTCGTGAACGTACACGTACCCGAATACAGTCATGAGGCCACCGAGACCGGTCATGAGTACCAACAGTCGATACCTCGCACCCAACTGGGCGACGAACCGATTCAGAATGACCACACCTGCCAGCAGATTGTGTTCAAGGTAGCGGCTGGCGTGTCCGAGAAACCTGACGTGGTACAGCGACGTAACACAAAAGCAGACTGTTCCGGCGAGGAACCAGATGTCGAAGACACCAAGCACGACAGTCACGTTCGGGTGCCACCACGTCACCGCGTAGCCCACGAGGACCAAGGGAGCGACGGGATTGTCTATCAGAGACCGCAGGAACAGCGAGTGGTACACCGCCGACAACACGTCCCGGACTGACTCGGCGGCTAGCAGACTCCGAACAGTGTCGACCGACTTCAAGCCGTCGTACAGAAAGTTGTACTGTTTTCGAATCGCGTAATCGTAGGAGAATCGGACGTGATTGACGAGTACGTCAACATAGTATCCCAGCGAGACAAGCGTCGCAAGTAGGAGACCGCCGACGAAAGTGGCGAGAGCAATCGGCGAGTCAGCTATGCCAAATCCGAGATAGATTCCCAGTAACGCCTGCACGCTGAACTTGACAGTCAGTGCCGTGAGCGCAATCAATAAGACCGAGAGAACGAGCCAACCGATACCATCGGACAGTAGCCACATCGTGAACGAAAGCGTCGACGCGCTCGCGAACAGCAAACCGGGTTTGCGTCCGGAGAGACCGATGGTGTGTGGGAGTCCAGGACGGACGAACTGTGGCGTGGCGAGGAAAAAGAACGTCGCGAGCGCAGTCTGTTCAATACTGAGCACGCCGAGCGGGTACAGCGTGACAATCAGCAGAGCGAACACCACGTCCATGACTGGACTGAAGTAATGATTCACTCGTTCGTACCACGACACCGGCAGCCACGAGAGCGCGACATGCAATAGACACGGATAGCTGAAGCTCCCCGGCAGGTACGACCGCGGCGGGTCCTCCGGGATCCTGTGGTCGTTCTCGCGGATCCCACGGATTATGAGGAAGTGAGCGTACGCGTCGGAATTAACGGCCATACCGCTGACGTACGGGGGCAGCCATCGTGTCACGTACACCGCGACGACGAGAGAAACCACGACCCCCGGCCAAAGCGCTTCTCCGTGTATCATGGTGACCAGATCGGCGCTCTCGGTCGTGCCCCCGTTCGACAGGGAAGTCCGTTTCGAACTGTCGAGGGTAGCCCCTGGTGTGGCCGACACTGGATCAAGCGTCGAAACATTCGAGGCGCTGTCCGCCGATGTTTCGCCCTGTCGCAGTTAGTCTTTACTGGACCGATTCGTCCGACAGTCGTGCATCTCGTGGATCGGGTCGTCGCGGAGTGAGACATGCCGACCGGATACCCCTGCACGTTTCGGGCGTTGTCGATCTATTTGACTGCCCGAACGCTAAACCCACTCATCAACTCTGAGAAATGCTCAATGTGTAGTTCCGCGTCGTCAAACATCTCGCGAACCTCGGACTCAGTGTACCGGAACGCGTACTCGGGGTGATACCAATCGAAGTTCGTGGCGACGCTCACGTCCTCGTCCTCTGTCTCCCAATCAAAGTAACACTTGAGAAAATAACGGTAGACGAATTCGTGGATGGAGTAGGTTCCGCCCTCGATACCGAGGAGTGGTACGTCCGGGACGGTGACCTGCTCGTCAACGTCGTTGAGCGCGCGACCCAATTCGGTCATCTGTTCCGAAAAAGCCAGACACTCCTCGACCGACATCTCGGTCGTTCTCGCTCGAATAGTTTCGTCAGCCGTCTCGCGCACCAGTGGTTTCTCCTTGTACACGTATAGCGTTAGAGTACCGCCCGACTTCAGCTTGGACGCCAGATGCGAGAGGGTCTGTGGCGGGTCCGGTGTGTGGTGGATGACTTCCTCACAGGCTACGTAGTCGAAGGTGTCATCCGGGAATGGCAATCGCATGATGTTCCCGACCAGCAGGTTATCGATCCCCAGTTCGGTACCCTTGGCGACCGCGTCCGGAGCGATATCGACACCGTAGACGACCCCGTTCGGGTTGCGCTTCGAGAGGTACTCGGTGTACCACCCCATCCCACAACCCGCGTCCAGCACACGCTTCCCGTCGATCCATGTTTCGAATTCCTCGGGTTCCCACCCGTTTCGCTCGATTCTGTGTTCACCACGGGCGAGTGCCGGCCTATCCTCTCCCATTATTGGGAACCGATCCCACTTGAAACCGAACGTCCTCTTCGTCTGGTTTTGCACAACGGCACCCTCCGAACGCTATCGGTAAATAGACCGTCGCCTGTGACACCGCGGAGCGACGAAGGCCAGTAACTGGAACGTTCCAGGCGTACGGAAGCCGTGGATGGTCTGTACGGTGTCTCTACCCGGTCGATTTATGTGGCGACCGCGGTTCGGTATTGGTGTCATGGAGATCGCCGTGTTCGGTGCCTCTGGATTCGTTGGACGGAACCTGCTCGATGTGCTCGCAACCACGGAACACCATGTCATCGCGTGTGACGTCGAGCCACTATCGGATGCACACGAAGACGTCGCGTTCGAACAGGTCGACATCCTCAACGACGAGGCGGTTTCGGAGGTGGTCGAGGGGGTCGATGCCGTCATCCAACTCGCTGCACATCAGCTCCCCGAGAGCAAAGAGGATCCAGCGCTCAACGCGAAGATTAACGTCGTGGGGAGCCTCAACGTTTTCGATGCGGCACGGACACACGATGTCGACAAGGTGGTGTTCTCGTCGGCTTCGTCGATAATCGGACGCGTCAAAGAAAACCCCGTTCCGGAAGACCACCCCGTAACGCCACAGTCACCGTACGGCGTCGCTAAACACGCCGTCGAGGAGTACCTCGAGGTGTACAACGACCTGTACGATCTCGACTATATCGTCCTAAGGTTCTTCAACGTGTACGGACCGTACCAGCGACCCGAGTCCGGTGCTCTCGTCCCGGTGGTACTGTCGCGACTCGCCGAGGGTGACGGGGTCTTCGTCACTGGAGACGGACAGCAGACACGCGACTTCGTATATGTACGCGACATCGCGGATTTTCTCGTCGCCGCCGTCGAAAGCGACGTCTGCAACGAGGTCGTGAACATGGGCACTGGCGAGGGGACAGCGATCCTCGAAGCGATAGAGACGATGGCCGACATCGTGGGGGTCGACCCAGAGATCGACCGCCGCCCGGAACGCTCCGACGAGATAGATGATTTCTATGCCGACACCGAGAAATGTGAGCGACTGTTCGGCCACACTCCGACGACATCCCTCGAGACCGGACTGGAAGAAACCTACGAGTGGCTGGCGACAGAACTGTCGTAACCTTCCATCACCGGACGGCCCTCAGAGGGTGAGGGAGACTGGTATTCATCGGTCGGTCAGTTGTCGGTACTCGGAAGCACCATCTATCTCGTCTACTTCGGTTGCGGGTGTTATCTCGAGCTCAACGTAGTAGCGGGAGCCGTCACGCTCGAAGTAGGCGTTTTTGTACGGTGGATAGGTGAGCGCCCGGAGTCGATCAAGCGTCTCACCGACGAGTTGCTCCTCGTCAAGTTCGAGTTCCCAGAGGTCGACGAAGTCCTGTTTATAGTGATAGCTCCCGGATTCCGGGTCGGGTTCAACGATGTCAACTGTCCCGTCTCTGATGGCCGGCCAGACCTCGGTGAACTGGTCAAACTGCGCGTCCACGAGGCGCTCGTAGAGTGATCGGCCGTCGTCGTCTGGTCGAATGGGGACCATCCGCCGGTCGATGACCGGTCCACCGTCGACGTCCGTCGTCATGTAATGTATCGACACGCCGGCCGGCGCGTCGCCGACGATACTCCACACGTTCGCGTTGGCCCCGCGATTGTGCGGGAGGTACGAGTTGTGAAGGTTGATACAGCCCCGCTCGGGCACCTCTAAAACCGACTCGGGAACGATGTGCCGGAACCCGACCGAGAGGACCAGATCCGGTTCGAGTTCCTCAATGAGTTCCAACTGATCTTCGTGCGTAAGCAGCGCTCGTACGGTCGCGTCGTCGCGTTCGAGGAGATAGTCGTACACTCGTTCCCCGAGTTCGTTGATCCCCAGAAAGACGAGTTCGACCATATGGCAGATAGTCGAGCGAGGCGGTTATGAAGGCTTCCTTGCTTGGCGGGACACCGCTAACTTAGCAGCCGGCGCACACGGCCCATCACGTCTGTCACCATCCGGTGATGGTCGATATCGCCCGACGACCTCGGTGGATTCCTCGGCAATTGATGAATTGCTTAAGTTAGCGGTGTCCCCGGCGGTGTCGAACCGGAACCTCGAATTGACGATAAGTCACCGTGGCGAACGATTACGATTCTCCGAGCCAGCCTTTCGCTCCGGTGTAGTAGTATTCGATGTCGCTCCCTCGGAAATCGACATCGTCCCAGACCCGTGGGCTGTCGAGGACCAGTGAACATTCCTCTAGCCGATCGATGATTTTGTCGTGTTGCGTGTAGTGATATCGCCGATGGCCCGCGGCAATGATGACGGCTTCTGTCCCGGTGAGTCCGTTGGGGAAGTCGACGCTCGCTGCGCCGGTCTTCTCCTCAACGTAATCGTCATCGAAGTACGGGTCGTTCACACGGACATCGACGCCGTGGCGTTGGAACTCCTCAACGAGGTCAATCGTCGGACTGAGTACGTCCACTTTGACGTCGCCCTTGTACGCGAGTCCGAGGATCGTGACCGTCTCCACGGACGATCCAGCGACTGCTTCGGCGACGACCGCTGGTTGTGAGTTGTCGGACCGAACGGCCTCACGAAGGAGAGAGAGTTCCTCCTCATTGGTGGCTCCAGAGAGGACGTACTTGCTCGAGAGCGGAATGCAGTAGCCGCCGACGCCAACGCTCGGGTAGTACGCGGGGATGTTCCACTTGGTTGCAGCGAGTTCCAGGACTTCCCGGACGTCCCGGTCGGGATAGGCCCGAGCGAGTTGGTTGGCGAGCGTGATCCCCATGTGTCGGTACGCGTTCTCCACGCTCTTGACCATCTCCGCGTGTTCGTGGTCGGTAGCTTCGATCAGATCTTCAGTCACGATCCCCAGGACGTCCGACATTTCTTCCGTCGCCTGTCCATCCACCCCACCGAACACGCGGGGGATGTCGCTTAGACTCTTATCTGGGGATGTGAACCAGTCCCGCCGCGGTGCGACACCGAAAAACACGTCCTCGCCAACGACCATCTCCGAAGCCTCAAACGTCGGCCGGACGACCGCCTCGGCCATCCCCGGCGTCAGCGTCGATTCGATGATTAGCAGGACCGACTCCTCCGTCTCGGCCCAGGGACCGGTCCGGATTCTGTCGACGGTTTCACGTAACGGCGCCGCCCAGGGTTCACCATCGCGCTCGGTCGGCACGCAGACGAAGTGGACCCGAACGTCTTCCGCGAGCAACTCGGTGTGGTCGGTCGTCGCTCCCATCAGTCCGCTCTGGACCAGTTCGTCAGTATCGAATCCGAGCCAGTGTTCGAGCGTATCGATCGGAACCGATCCTTCGTTTATCGTCTCTACAATCTCCTCGTCGATATCGTATCCTATCCCTTCGACGCCGTTGTTCGCGAAATTCGCCAGCGTCGAGAAGCCGATGAACCCGTTCCCCCACACGCCTATGCGCGCTCGTCCCCCAAGCAGGTCGTCCCGAAGTCCGTTTCGGTCGTCCATCCATTTAGATTCGCTGAACGTGCATTATATATTTTACCCACAGTGCGGGCGCTAACTTAAGCGAGTCATGGGCAGCGGAGAAATCCATCAAGCTCGTCGTAGTCAGACGATTTCGGCCGCACCAGAACGAAGACAGACGTGATGCCCAGTGCCCGAGAATTGCTAAGTTAGCGGTGTCTCCCACCGTCGGCGGAGAGCGGGTTGACCTCGCCTCGGCTGGACACTGACTTTATGTTTCGCGTCATGGTATGGACGCCATGGATCCGATCCCGCTGATCGAGCCGGTCGTCGGCGACGAGGAACTTGACAACGTTCGCGAAGTGCTCGAATCCGGGTGGATGACCGAAGGACCGTTCGCCGAGGAGTTGCAAGAAGGAGTTTCCGACCTCACCGGCGTAGCACATGCGACGACCGTGACATCGTGTACAACCGGGCTTGAGGTGGCCTTGGACGCCCTCGGGGTGGGCCCTGGCGACGAGATCGTACTCCCTGATTTCACCTATCCAGCGACCGCGAACGTCGTCGTTCGACTGGGCGCTACGCCGGTCCTGGTAGACGTGAAACCGACAACCTACAACATCGATCCGGAACGAGTAGCCGAGGCGATTACAGAAGACACAGTGGCTATCATGCCGGTATCGCTATTCGGTCACCCGGTCGACCCAGGCCCGATACAGCGTCTCGCTGACGACCACAACCTAGCGGTTGTCGAAGATGCCGCGTGGTCGCTCGGGAGCGAGTTCGACGGACAGGCCGTCGGCTCGCAGTTCGACGTCAGCGTGTTCAGCTTCCACCCGCGAAAGATACTGACTACCGGAGAAGGCGGCGCTATTACGACCGACGACGACGCTCTCATGCGGGAGATGCGGACGATCAAGAACTTCGGTCTGAGCCACTACGAGGACAACGAAGGGTTCGTGCGGGCCGACGCGACCAACTACCGGATGAGCGATATTCTCGCCGCGGTGGGTGTCGCACAACTCCAACGATCCGACGAGATCTTTGAGCGCCGGCGCGAGGTCGCAACACGGTACGACAAACTCCTGGCGTCCGTCGACGGAATCCAACCACCCCACGTCGACAACCGTGCCCACCACACGTACGGTTCCTACTGTGCGTATGTCGACGTCGGCGACGACACCGTCCGTGACAACCTCATCGACCTGATGAGCGACCGCGACATCGAAACGCAAATTGGCACGTACGCCCTCCACCGGACGGACGCCTTCGATGAGGCCGAACGCGCCACGACCCTCGAGGTTTCCGCCGACCTCTATCACAACCTGTTGACCCTGCCCATCACGCACTCAATGACCGAAGCTGATCAGGAACGGGTCGTCAACGCGCTGGACGAGGAACTCGAACGGTTCCGATAACCGTTGTACTGGTTCCCGTTTGTCGATTATAAATAACCCATGTCTTTCAGAATCCGTCTGCGCTCCGCTTCATTCGGTACTCTGTCAAGTGGCTGGTACTGTGGCTCGTACGTTTTCTCGTCCGTCGCTGTCGTCGTCGCCCACGGGACCTCTTTGACCGGTGATAACGGATATCCCCACGGATGCCCCCACACGCCGTGCTCACCGAAACCCTCACCGTGGTCTGCGCTAATGATTACAGGATCCGCATCAACGTTGCGAAGTAGTATTTCCACGTAGTCCAATGCGAGACAGAGATTTCGCCGATACAATTCACAGACCGTTTTACGGGAAACTTCACCACGTCGCGCGGGAGCGTACGATCGCTCCTCTGGCCTTAACTCGCGAGTTGCTTCCGGTCCTGCCATCAGATCGCTCGTCGAGAGTGTCCCTGGTTCCCATTCTAACTCATCAGCAATAAATGTCAAATGGGGGAGCGTATAGTGGACGATCAGCCGGTTAGTATTCATTTTGCGACCCACCGCGATTGCCCTGTCTGTCAGTATATGCGGTATTGCTTCATTTTCCGGGTGTAATCGGTCGTTCTGATTTGCCACCGCGGACACTGTTTCGTGATTTAAAAAAGCGCTCGAATCGACAGGGCCCCAGCTCGGAAAGCCTCTGTGAATTACGCCGTAATCATGCTGCTGATGGCTGTGGAACCGCTCATTGAAGATACGGTGAGACCAGATATTTCCCGATACGTACGACGTCTCATTTATCGCTGCTCGACGATCCCGAACAAATGTGTTTAACATCCACTCCGCAGACATACTCCCGACCGATCGTATTGACCCGACAGTATCGAGCCAAGGTGTGTTCTTTGCCGCTTTTTGCAGAGTATCTACCCGACAAGTATCAAGTATTACTAATAATTCCCAGTCCCGCTCAAATATATTCGTGCCGATTGGATTCCTTGATGTAATGGTATTCCAACACGGTATACCGAACCGGAGATGACTTTTTAACAAGAAGTTGACTGGACCTTCCGTCCGTAACACATCAGCACCCTTTCGAAAGGACGAGATCATACTGCTTGTGTTGTCTTGCCGTTCGTATAAGCCCCATCAATACACTATACTTTGGAGTTGTGTACTGTTACTTATGATAAGATATATTTTTGGAATTCGATATTCGAGGGGGTAATTCAAATTCATCGCATCTATGTTCAATAAAGGCCTGCATACAGTCCATCTCTGTGGATCAGTTCCTCGTGGGGACCGACTTCCGCGACTTCGCCGGCGTCCATCGCGTAGATACGGTCGGCGTTGCGGACCGTCGAGAGCCGATGGGCGACCACGAACGTGAGACAGTCCCGGTCCATCGACTCGATGCCGTCGTGGACCCGCTCTTCGAGCGACGTGTCGAGGTCGCTGGTCGCCTCGTCTAACACGAGCACGTCGGCGTCTTTGAGGATGGCACGCGCGATGGCGATCCGCTGGCGCTGGCCGCCGGAGAGTCGGACGCCGTCGTCCCCGAGCACCGTGTCGTAGCCGTCGGGTAACTCGTCGACGAACTCCGTCACCTGCGCGATCTCACAGGCGCGTTCGATCTCCGCGTCCGTCGCGTCCCGGTTACCGACGGTCACGTTGAACCGGAGCGTCTCGTTGAAGACGAACGGCTGCTGGCGCACGACCGCGACGCTCTCGCGCCAGTCCCGGAGGTCGAACTCGTCGATCGGAGTGCCGTTGGCCGTGATCTCCCCGTCGTCGGGTTCGTACAGTCGCGACAACAGCGACACGACCGTCGACTTGCCCGCGCCCGAGGGGCCGACGAACGCGACGAACTCGCCGCGGTCGACCGAGAGCGACAGGTCGCGAACCGTCAGTTCCTCGTCCCCGTAGCCGAAGGAGACGTCGTCGAAGGCGACCGCCTCGACCCGGTCGGGAGCCGGGTGCGTTCCGTCACTCGGTTCCGCGCGCCCGGCGAGTTCGTCGATGAACGCCTGCGTGCGGACGAGGTGGGGGATCTCGCCTTCGATCTGGTAGACGACGTTGTTGAGCGTGCTCGCCCGCGGCGCGAGCCGGAACATCGCGAACAGGAACACGCCGAGACTCGCGAGCGAGAGCGACGCGACCCGGAGCGCGACGTATATCAGCAGGAAGACGACGAGTGCCGTCGCCAGCTGGTAGAAGTTGTCGAGCGCAGCCTGGTTGCGCTGCAGTTTCACCCGCGCGCGAACGAACGTGTCGGTCGCGTCCCGGAACTGGCCGAACAGTTCGGGTTTCAGGCCGTAGAGTTTCACGTCGCGGATCCCCTGTGTCCCCGCCTGGGCGGCCGTCTGGATGCGCTCGTTGGCATCCGCGACGCGGTCGCCGACGGAGTAGCCCGACTCCAGTACCGTCCGCGAGACGAGCGCGAGTGTCCCGAGCACGACGACGGAGCCGACCGTCAGTCGAAAGGCCATCGCCAGAGCGATGACACCGTACATCGCGGTCAGGAACCCCTGCTGGACCAGTTTGACGAGGTGATGTATCGTCCGCCCCGCGTAGGTCGACTGCGTGACGATCGCGTTGAGGATGTCGTCGGAGCCCTCGTCGTCGAAGTAGGCGACTTCGGCGTCCAGTGCGTGGTCGAACGACTCGACCTGGAGGTGCCGGACGTAGCTCGTCCGGAGCGCGGCCTTGAACCACGCCACGAGGAAACTCGACGTGTACCGGACGGTCATCACGACCGCGACGCCGACGACGACGGACTCCAGCGTGAACGGGACGCCCAGCGTCTCGTAGACGGTGACGAACACCTCGAAGTAACCGCCCGACTCACCGCCCGTGCCGCGAGCGAGTTCGATTATCGGCAAGAGGAAACTCAGCCCGATGCCCTCCAGCAGCGCGGCGAAGACGCTCAGTCCGACGATCCCGGCGGTAAGGAGCGGCCGATAGCGTGCGACGCGCAGGACTGCGCGTACCTTCTCCCTGTTCGAGATGTCCTCCGACATTGCGACGTGCTCCTGGCCCGGGCTCCGTGGGGCCGTCTGTTTCACATGGCGGACGGCAGTATAAAACAGGTGCGGCCGATTATCGCCGCTTGTATCGGGAGGACCGCCTGCGGGCGACTGGCGCGACGACACACCGACCGAACGACTGTCACCGTCACGACCGTCGGCGTCACGACTGTCCCTGATCGTCCCAGTACTCGTGGCTCGCGGCGACGGCGACCCAGACCCAGCCGACCTTCCCGACGGCGGTCAGGAACTGCGCGTCGACGAATATCGCCGCGGTCGACGCACAGAGCCCGGCCGCGAGCAGGTACCCCGACTGCCGACCGACCGCACGGCGAAACGTCGCGAACGCGACCGAGAGCGGCGCGGAGACGTACAGGAGTACCGCCGGGAGCCCCGAGGTCGCCGCGACGTTGAGCACCGCGTTGTGGACGCTGTTGCTGCTGTTGACGACCCCGACGGTGGGGACGTAGTCGGGCAGTCGAGTGGGACCGACACCGACGAGCGGCGACTCGCCGAGGGCGACGAGCGCGCTCCGGTACTGCGTGAGTCGCGCCTGGGCCGTCTTCGAGTTGACCGCGACGAGTGCGTCGACGACGAACGGGACGAGCAGCGCCGCCGCGACGACGGCGACCAGGCCAGCGGCCGCGTACCACGGTCGCAGGCGTGGGTTCCAGCGGAGCCCGCGAACGAACTGACCACCAGCACGCCGAGTGCCGTCGCCGCGGCGACCCACGTGCTCCGCGTCTGGGAGACGAGGATGCCACCGAGCAGCACCGACACGCCGGCGACCATCCCCCACCGTCGTCTCCGGAGGCCGACGACACCGAACGTGGGGGCGACGCCGAGCACAGCGTCGCCTTCCGACTCGCCACCTCCCTCCCGGACCCGCTCGACCGACTCCTCTCGGTCGGACGCCGCCGCTGGTCGAGGCGAGTCGCGCCGTATCCCGCCCGGGCGGTAAGTCTCCTCGTCGCACTGGTCGCGACGCTCCAACTCGTCCAGTTGCTGCGGACGACTGCCGTCGTGACCCGGGGTGTCGCTCTCTGGCTCGGCCTGCTGGCGCTCTCGACGGTCGGCCTCGCGGTCCGGGTCGACGGGCACGCGCTCCGGGAAACTGCGACCGGCCGGTTCGTCACCGCCGTCCTCGTCCTCCCCCGGGAACCCGGTGATGACTGACGACTGACGACACCTCCCGGATCCGCGATGCCCCGCACGTCCCGGCCGACTCGACCCACCCTACCTGCCCTACCCTGCACTGGCCCGATTCGACCCGACCCGCGCCAACAGGACGCCCCACCCGCGCCGACTGCACACCCACGACCAGCCCCGTATCGAGGACCGACTGAACGAAAAGATATTTAACCGAGTGGAGTTACTCAGATATTGAGTAACTAATGAGTATACTCGTCACCGGCGCGGACGGCTACATCGGGTGGCCGACAGCGCTCCGGATCGCGAACAGGACCGACGACCGCGTGGTACTCGTGGACAACTTCGGTCGCCGCGAGTGGGTCGAGAACGTCGGGGCGACCAGTGCGGTGCCGATCGCGGGCATCGACGAGCGGATCGCCGCCGCCGAGGACGTCCACGGCCTCGACAACCTCTCGTTCGTCGAGGGCGACCTCGTCGAGCGGTCGTTCGTCGACGAACTGCTGGACGTCCACGAACCCGACGCGGTCGTCCACGCGGCCGCCCAGCCCTCGGCCCCGTACTCGCAGATCAACGGGGAACGAGCCAACTACACCCAGCACAACAACATGCAGGCCACGCGCAACCTGCTGTGGGGCCTCGAAGAGCACGGCCTCACCGACACACACTTCGTCGAGACGACGACGACCGGCGTCTACGGTGCGCCCGAGTTCCCCATCCCCGAGGGCGGCGCAGTGATGGAACACGAGGGCGAACGTGACGAGGTGCCGTTCCCGGCGATGGCGGGGTCGTGGTATCACCTCACGAAGTCCCACGACGCCGCGAACATGCGACTGGCCCACCAGCAGTTCGACGTCCCCATCTCGGACGTCCGGACGGCGATCACCTACGGGACCGAGACCGAGGAAACCCGCGCGGACGAGCGCCTGAAGACCCGGTTCGACTTCGACTACTACTTCGGGACGGTCGCCCACCGCTTCGCCGCACAGGTCGTCGCCGGCTACCCCGTCACGGTCTACGGCAAGGGCGAACAGCGCAAGCCCTTCGTCAGCCTCGAAGACGCCGTCGAGGGCCTCGCGAACCTCGCGCTGTCGGATCCCGACGACCGCCCGAGCGACCTCACGGTGTACAACCAGGTCACGCGCGCTATCTCGATCGTCGAGATCGCAGAGACCATCGCCGAGGTGGGCGGCGAGTTCGGCCTCGACGCGACCGTCGAGCACTTCGAGAACCCCCGCGACGAGGACGAAACTCACAAGATGGAGATCGAAAACGACCGGTACGCCGACCTCATCGACGGGCAGGACCAGAGCTTCGAGGACGGAATGAACGACGTCTTCGAGACGCTCACTCCCCGCGCCGACACCGTGGCGGCCTACGAGGACCGCTTCCTGCCCGGCGTGCTCGAAGAGCGACTGGCCGAGAACGGCGACGCGTAGCGATGGACGTGCTCGTCACGGGCGGCTGTGGCTACATCGGCAGCCGACTGGTCCCGCGCCTGCAGGCTGCCGCCGAGGTCGACCGCGTCGTCGTCATGGACAGTCTCGCCTCGGGTTCGCCCCGCTCGCTCTACGGTTCGTTCGGCGACACCCTCGACTTCCGCCGGGGCGACGTCCGCGAGTACGGCGACGTCGAGAGCGCGACCCGCGGCGTCGACCGCGTCGTCCACCTGGCGGCCATCACGGGCGCGTCGAGCACCCACGACCGCCGCGAGGAGACCGTCGCGGTCAACTACGAGGGCACCGAGAACGTCCTCACGGCGGCGGGCAAACTCGGCGTCGAATCCGTGGTCTTTGCCTCCTCGTGTAACGTCTACGGTCGCGCGACGAGCACCGACATCGACGAGACGGTCGAACCCGACCCCATCAACCCCTACGCCGAGACCAAATACGATTCGGAGTCGCTGCTGCGGGAGTACTGCGAGGAGTACGACATGAACGGGACGGCGCTACGGATGGCGACGAACTACGGCGACGCGCCCGGGGTCCGGTTCAACCTCGTCGTCAACCACTTCGTCTTCCGTGCGGTGTCGGGCCGGCCGCTGACAGTCTACGGCGACGGCTCGAACTGGCGACCGTTTATCCACGTCGACGACGCCGCCGGCGCCTACGCACACGCGCTCCTGAACCCCGACGCGTGGCCCGAACTGGTCTACAACGTCGGCGCGAACGACGCCAACTATCGCATCGAGGAGATCGCCGAGGTCGTCCGGGAAGAGGTCGGTCCCGTGGACGTGACATATCTCGAGGACGAACACCCGGGGCCTTCCTACCACGTCAACTTCGACCGCCTCGCCGACACGGGCTTCGAGCCCGAGTGGACGCTCCGTGAGGGGGTCCGCGACCTCGCCGAGCGGTTCACTGGCATCCCGGACCGTCGAAACTCCCCGACGAACACCGAGTCAGAACCCCAATCACAACCATGACAGACGAAACACCGCTCCACGTCGCCGTCACCGGCGCGGCGGGGTACATCGGCAGTCGCGTCGTCCGCGAACTACAGGCTGCCCATCCGGACTGGACGGTCACCGCGCTCGACAACTTCTACCTCGGTGACGTCCGTGCGGTTGGCGACGTCAGCGTCGAACACGTCGACATCCGTAATCGGGACCGGCTCGAAGACGCCCTGTCGGGCGCCGACGTCGTCTGTCACCTGGCCGCGATCTCCGGCGTCGACGACTGCCGGGAGAAAGCCGACCTGGCCTACGAGGTCAACGTTACCGGGACGAACAACGTCGCCTGGTGCTGCCGGAAACACGGCGCCGCGCTCGTCTTCCCGTTCTCGATGGCCACCCTCGGGGATCCCCGGGAGTTCCCCGTCACCGTCGACCACCCGCGGGACCCGCTGAACTGGTACGGCCGGACGAAACTACTCGGCGAGCACGCCATCGAAGACCTGGCCGACGGCGCTTTCCCGGCCCACCAGTTCATGATCTCGAATCTCTACGGCTCCCACGAGATCGACGGCCAGCGCGTCTCGAAGGGGACCGTCACCAACTTCTTCGTCGGGCGCGCGCTCGCCGGCGAGACGCTCACCGTCTACGAACCCGGGACGCAGGCGCGCAACTACGTCCACGTGGTCGACGTCGCCCGCGCGTACGTCCGGAGCGCCGAACGCCTCGCCGAGTCGCTCGCGTCCGACGAGACCGGCGTCGAGAAGTACGAACTCGCCAGCGACGAGGACCCCAGCGTCGGCGACCTCGCCGAACTCGTCCAGCGTCTCGCCCGCGAAGAACGGGACATCGAAGTCGACGTCGAACTCGTCGAGAATCCGCGCGCCGGCGAAGAGACGCTCGTCTCCGAGTTCCCGGTCGACACGTCCCGCGCGAAAGCGGAACTGGGCTGGGAGACCGAACGGACGCTCGAAACCACCGTCCGCGAGGCACTCCGGTAGTCGCTGGCCGGCGCTTCTCACTCCTCCGGTGACTGCGAAGTTCGACCGTCGTCAGTGACGAGCGAGACGACGTCCAGTCCGACCTCGAAGAGCTGGCGGACGACGATCTTGCAGTCGAACCAGAACGACTGTTTGCGGATGTATTCGAGGTCGTAGCGGAGTTTCCGCCCGGGTTCGTGGCCGGTGACGCCGTTTATCTGGGCCAGGCCGGTCAGCCCGGGCTTGACGAACCAGCGACTCCGCCACTCGGTGACGGCGGTCTCGATCTCCGCGTCGAGTTCCGGCCGTTCCGGTCGGGGGCCGACGACGCTCATGTCGCCGACGAGGATCGACCACAGCTGGGGGATCTCGTCGACGTGTGTCAGTCTGAGCACGCGCCCGACACGGGTGACTCGCGGGTCCACGTCGCCGGCATCCTCGTCGCTGAGCCTCGCACCCGTCTCCGCTTCCGCACGCGGGGCCATGCTCCGGAACTTGTAGACGGTGAACGTCTCCCCGAACTCGGCCGTCCGCTGCTGGCTGTAGAGCAACGGCCCCGGCGAGTCGAGTTTGACGGCGACCGCGACGACCGCTATCACCGGGAGAGCGAGGAGCAGTCCAGCTGTGGCGAAGCCGACGTCGAACGCCCGTTTGACGGCGTAGTCCTGCCAGTCCCAGGGGTCGATGTCCGTGTCGACGAGTTCGCCGTCCGCGGCACCCGCGACGAGCACGCTGTCGGCCTGTGTGCGGTGAACGAGTGCCCGCACTCCGTGTCGGTGACAGGCCGCCAGTGCGCCGAAGAACTCCCGCCGGTCGGTGTGTTCGAATCCCAGCAGCGCCGTGTCGATGTCCTGCTCTGTGAGCACCGTCTCGAGCTGGGACAGTCCGCCCAGGCGCGGTAACTCGGCGGCCGTCGGTACCTGCCGCGGCGTCGTGCCACCGTCGGTCATCCGGGCCCGCTGGGGCTCTCGCGTTCGCTCCGGGCGGATGTTCGACGGCGCGACCATCCCTACCACGGGTACGTCCGCGGCCGAGTGCAACAACTCCATCGTTTCGATGTCGTCGCCGACGACGACCGCCCGGGTCGGCGACCCCGGTCGGCGACGTATCGCGACGAACCACAGCGGTAGCACCACCGCGAGCAGTCCCGTCGCGGCGATGAGCGTCGGTCGCGTCGGCCGGATCGACCAGTCGAAGTAGCCGATCGTCGCGAGCGTCGCCGCCGCGATGAACACGCGCTGTTCGGTCAGCGTGACCGTATCGAGGATCCGCCGCGAGCGAGGTTTGAACACCGGCCAGAGCGCCCCGAGGAAGACGAGCACCACCGTCAGCCCCTCGTCGACGAGGTCGCGCCACGGCACCGGTGCGGGTTCGAGCGCCGTCAGTGGCGGCACCGCGGTCACCAGCGCCTGGACCTGCGGCGTGTTGGCGAGGACCACCGCGAGGGCTGTGAGGCCGGCTACCCCGAGGAACCCGACGACTCTGTACCGCCACCCGGATCGCATCGATAGAGGTGCAGTCGCCCTCGAATAAAATAGTGTGGGACCAGTTACCAGCGCTGAGACTGGCTCCGGCGGGATCCGGCCGTCGAATGCGGCAGTGTAGTACACGATGGAATTGAACAGGCCGCTGTCAGACCGTGGCGACTGCCGTGACCGTCCGGTCGCGACGACCGTGGTGAACTCCGCCACTGATGGGCCGATCGAGGGAGCGGTGTCGTCGACCCCAGAGGCCGGGACGCGCCCCATCGGTATCTCTCGGAAGTCGGGGGCCGTGCTCGAAGAAGGCCGGTACGGAGACAGCCCATACGGAGCGTATAAACCGAAAACCGGCAGCGGGTGTCGACGATTATCTGGTGTATAACTATTGATGAGCCGAGATACTGCACGGATATGTCGTCACCGATTGCCCTGCCGAAATCGAGACACGGCAGCGACCAGACCTGCGTCGTCTGTGGACAGCCGGCAGTGTACCACGAGATAGACGCCTCCGGGCACGTCTACTTCTGCTGTGAAGACCACACGAGTGGTGGCAACACCGAACCTCCAGAGGGGAGCGCCGTCACGAGGTGAATATCTGCCCGGGTCCGTGCGCTTTTCGACCGCCGGCGTGCTTCCCACCGGTCAGAGCTGGCGTTGGAAGTACGGGATCGAACGGCGCAGTCCCTCTTCGAGCGAGACGGTCGGCTCCCAGTCGAGTTCTGTCTTCGCCTTCGCGATGTCGGGCTTGCGCACCTGAGGGTCCTGTGGCGGGAGTGGCTCGTGCGTGATCTCGCTGTCGCTCTCCGTGATCTCGACGACCTGTTCGGCGAGGTTCAGGATCGTTCGTTCGTCGGGGTTCCCGAGATTGACCGGCGTCTCGACGTCGCTGTCCATCAGGTGGAGGAACCCGTCGATGAGGTCCGAGACGTAACAGAAGCTCCGTGTCTGTGTCCCGTCGCCGTAGACGGTCAGATCCTCGCCGGTCAACGCCTGTCTGATGAACGTCGGGATGACGCGTCCGTCGTCGAGTCGCATCCGCGGCCCGTAGGTGTTGAAGATGCGCGCGACCCGAACGCTGAGGTCGTGTTCGTTCTTGTACGCCCGGACGATCGACTCTCCGTACCGTTTCGACTCGTCGTAACACGACCGCGGGCCGAACGGATCGACGTTCCCGCGGTACTCCTCGGACTGGGGGTTTACCTCCGGGTCGCCGTACACTTCGCTCGTCGAGGCGAAGAAGTAGCTGGCGTCTTTCGCCCTTGCGAGACCGAGCGTCTTGTGGGTCCCGAGGGCGCCGACTTTCAGCGTCTTGATCGGGTGCTCGTCGTAGAAGACCGGCGACGCGAGACTCGCCAGGTGGACGACCCAGTCCACCTCGCCCGAGACGTGGACGAACTCCGTGACGTCGTGGTCGTAGAACGTGAACCGGTCGTCGTAGAAGACGTCGTCGAGATTGTCGGTCCGGCCGGTGACGCCGTTGTCCATCCCGACGACTTCGTGGCCCTCCTCAAGCAAGCGCTCACAGAAGTGCGACCCGAGAAAACCAGCGGCCCCTGTGACGAGCACTCTACTCATAGACAGGACCCCAAAACTGGGAATCCGGGTGACAACTTCCCGGTGGGCCGGAGTTGGAACTGGTATAGGCGGTGTGTCGCTGAGTCATCGCCATGTTCACAGGTCCACCGTACAGTTATCGCCAATGTTGAGGTTGTTTGCGCTGTCGGTCACCGTCGCGTTGTCGCCCACGAGACTCCCCTCAAGATTGACAGCGGAGAGTGTCGAGTCGCGACCGACGATCGCGTTGCGGACGATGCTATGGCGGATCGTCGACCCGTCGTCGACGCTGACGTGAGGGCCGACGACGCTCCCCTCGAGGTCGACCTCGTCACCGATGTCGACTGGTTCGACGACGACGGCGTTTCCGACGTCCTGGGTGTCGCTCGACTCGCGCATGTCCAGCAGGACGCGGTTGGCTTCGAGTAGCGTCTCCGGACGCCCGCAGTCGTACCAGTCCTCGACCTCGAACGTCGCCATCTCCGCGCCCTGGTCTAACATCCGGGCCAGTGCGTCCGTGAGCTGGAACTCGCCGCCCGCGCCGCGGCGGTCGTTCTCGACGAGACGGCCGAGCGCGTCGAACAGCGCCCGGCTGTCCTCGACGACGTAGACACCGCTGATGGCGAGCGATGACGGCGGGTCGTCGGGCTTCTCGACGAGCGACGCGACCCGGTCGTCGCGTTTCTCGACGACGCCGTAGTGCTGTGGTTCGTCGACCGGTTTCACGCCGATACTCGCGTCGACCCCGTCGAAAGAGTCGTGGGCCGCCAGGAACTCGTCGTACTCCTGCCGGAACAGCATGTCACCGAGTGCGATGACCATCGGCTCGTCGCCGACGATAGGTTCGGCCTGGTAGATGCTGTGGCCCAGTCCCTCGGCGGACTCCTGTTCGACGAAGTGACACTCGAAACGGTCGCCGAACTCGGACTGTGTGTACTCGACGACTTGGTCTTTCATGGGGCCCCCGACCACGAGGACTACCTCTTCGACGTCCGAAGATTCGAAGTTCGAGAGGATATGTCCGAGGATTGGTTTGCCGGCGAGTCGCACCATCGGCTTGGGTTTTGTGTGTGTGTGTGGGTAGAGACGCGTTCCTTTTCCGGCCGTGGGAATGACCGCTTTCATTGTTCTGGCATCACCCGTCTGCCTACATAAAGGTACACCTGTTCGACCCAGTGCCCGGCCACTCCTGGTACTTGTCGATGAAACAGAATCGCCCGTCGAAGATGATGATCCTATATGAAACATAAAATTACTAAATAATTTTTATAACTCCGAGCCTCAGCGGTCTCCGTCACAGGAGCAAATCAGGAATGGACTACGCAAGATTGAATAGAGGACATTATCTACTAGGGTTGGATTCATATAGACATGGACGAGTCTCGGGAGGCAGTTGAGACACTCGTCACCGAGAAACCGGAATTCGAATCAAAACTCAGAGAGCTGCTTGAAATCGATAAAGAGCAGGATGTCTGGGAGTTTGACGACATTCCCTTAAACGCCGGCGAATTCGGCGAGGTCGTCTCTCGAGGTATCGCCGTCGAAACAGATACGGGCTACCAACTGGGTAATCGAGAGAGTATTCGAGCCGTCCTCGACGGTGATACATCTGCAGAAACCGATTCTATTAGTGTCTCTCTTGACTCGTGGATCTCACTGGACAGGGTCGAATACAGGTGGTACGCCGTCGTAACAGCTGCTCTTATCTTCGTCGGAATAATGCGTGTTGTGTTTGTATACGAGTCTGTCTTCAGAAACGGAGACATCGTATTGCACTCGAACGATCCGTACGCCTTTCGGTTCTACGTGGAATCGCTGGTTGAATCCGACCTGTCCCTATTCAGTGTCGCGGATCTTTCCGATCTAGAGACCGGTGAGCTTGATCTTTCACGGTCGTCTGTCCTCTTTATTTTGACGCTGTGGCTGGGAGCTGTTCTTCTCGGTGGCACTGAGACAGCGGTCGGAATCGTTCTTGCGTGGTATCCAGTCATCACCGCTGTACTGACCGCGGTGTTAATATATCTCATTACCATCCGGCTGACAGCCGACCGGCGGACTGGTGTCGTCGCTGTCTTACTGTTCGCGACGATCCCGGCACACGCTTACCGGAGCGTGCTCGGAATGGGCGACCATCACGCGTATCAGTATCTCTGGCTAGCGCTGACGATCTACGGCCTCGTCCGGGTATTGACTACGTCATCCGACTTTGACCCTACTGATCTCCGGTACTGGAAAGAACAGGGTCAGTTGGGTTCTGTTTTGTTAGTGACGGTGGGTATCACCGGGCAGCTCTCGTCCTGGATAGCAGGACCACTCTTACTCGCGCCGTTTGCCGTCTTCGTCTGGACGTTTGTACTCTTCCAAGTACGGAACCGTGACTCTCCAGCGGTGGCTGTCACTCCGATACTCGCGGGGGTCTGTCTGTCTACGCTGATGATCGGGATCTTTTATTTTGTTCTGGAATGGCTCCAGATATTTCACGTCGTCACGCCACCCCTGCTCTTGTGTGGGACATTGCTGATAGCCGGGGTCGGTGAAGTCGCAGTCCGGAAGTCCTGGAGGACGCGGACGACAGTATTGCTGTCTTTCGGTGTCGGCATCCTTCTCTTCGCTGTTGCTTGGATGCATCCATCCGTCGAAGGTGCAGTGTTGAAATTTATAGGATATCAATCTGATAAATTAAGTGGACAGATCGCCGATTCGATGTCGCTGTTGAGTACACGGGGCGGGATATTTGTGAATCCGATACTGGAGGTCGGATTCGTTTTTTACTTTGCTCTACCGGCCATCTACTGGGCATTATCGAGCGGTTATCGGAACCGTCGGCCCGAATGGTTGGTTCTGGGTATCTACGCCGCCTTTTTCATCGTTATGTCGCTCAACCAGATCCGGTTTCTCGGGTATCTCTCGCTGTTTGTCGCTATACTCGGTGCCACCGTTTTCATGAGACTCGCAGATCAGATCGACCTCCTCACTGCACCCAGTCTATTCGATCGTTCCGACGTCTCATCGGCGAAACGTGTCCAGATCCCGTCTCGGACGAAGAGTCTCCAGTTGCTTGTTCTCCTGTTGTTGTTCAGCAGTGCGGGGCTTCTCCAAACCCCGATCAAACAATCACAGCTCCAGATCACTGACAACGAGTACACAACGGCGAAGTGGATGGGTCAGCACACGTCGGCGAACGAGTCGGAATCGAGTGTAGGATACGTTTTCAGTCGGTGGGGTTCCAACCGGATGTATAATTACTTCGTAAATGGCCGATCGAATAAGTACCTCTTCGCTCAGCGGAATTACGGTCCGTTCGTCAGTTCAGAACGGGTGACCGTATTCACACAGCGACTGGAAGAACAGGGAACCGAGTTCATCGTGACCGAAGACCTCTCTGGTGACCTCTCGGAGCGATCGATGCAGCATCATCTCCATCGAAACTGGGGTAGCGCCTCTCACCACATCGATCGGCTCGGGCGATATCGTGCCGTGTACGCCACCGATGACGGGTCACACAAGGTATTCTCCCTGGTCTCGGGGGCGACGATCCGGTGGACGTCTTCCGCGAACGACTCGGTTCGAGTCGAACGATCGAACAGAGTCACAATTCCGGGCGGTTCGTTCGAATACTACCGCGCTGTTCACCCGGTCGAAAACGGTGTTTACGAGGTGACGGTTCCATATCCCGGCACTTACACGGTCGGAAACACGACTGTCCGGGTCAACCGGACGACCGTCCGCGAGGGCGCCACCGTCCACATCGCCGGCGAGCAGGTCTTCTCGTGAATGTTCGCGTGAGAGACCGATCCGAAACGGCTTTGTCGTACGACCCAGCACAATATCCAATATAGTCGTTCTAGTGAAAATGAGCCCGGAACAAGACGTGCTGCAGGATCATCATCTCTCTGCGGAACAAGAGGAAGAACAATCCGTCGGGGCTATCGTCCCGGCATACAACGAAGCTGACACACTCCGGCAGGTCGTCTCCGATACGAAGCAGTACGTTGACCAGGTCATCGTCGTCGACGACGCGAGCACTGACGAGACGTTCGAGATCGCCGCCGAATCTGCCGACGGCGTCGTCAGACATCCACAGAACATGGGTGTCGGTGGCGCCGTCCAGACGGGCTATCTTGCCGCTCTCCGGGAAGGGCACGACATCGTGATCCAGATCGACGGCGACGGTCAGCACGACCCGAGTTTCATCCCGGACCTGCTCGAGAAAATGGACGAGGAAGACGCCGACATGGTCATCGGGAGCAGGTGGCTCAACGAGAGCTACAAGGAGTACAGCCTTGTCCGCCGGTGTGGGATCAACTTCTTCACCTACGAGGCCAACCTCCTCGGCGGCATCGACATCACAGACGTTACCAGCGGTTTTCGCGCGTACAGAGCGGACATGTTACGAGATCTCGAACAGCCAGAAACCAGCCACTGGGCACTGGAACAAACTCTCGAGGCCGCTCGGTCCGGATATCGAATCGCGGAGATCTCGACGCCGATGCCCCCGGAAACCGACGACTCGCAGTTCGACGTCGGGACGTTTCTCAGATATCCGCCTCGAATGATCCTGATCAGTCTGAAAGTCCTTCTGTTCCGATAACGATGGTCAACGCGAATCCTATCCACTACATCGGCATCCTCGTTTCGGTATTGCTTGTCTACAAGAGTTACAAGCTCGTACGTTCCGGGAAGGAGAACGTCCTCGAGTTTCTCGTCTGGCTGTGCTTCGGGCTGGGTATCTTCGCCCTCTCCGTCAGTACCGCGTTTCGCGTGTTCAACACACTGGAGTGGTTCCAGGCGATGCTCGCCTTCCTGGGCTTTCGGAGCGGGCGCGACGGCGTGTTCGTAGTTGCGATCCTCGGACTGATGTTGTTACTGTTTTACACGTACGCGAACGCAAAGTCGAACCAGAAACGAGTCTCCGATCTGAACCAGAAAGTCGCACTACTGAAATACGAGGTCCGACAGCAGGACAAACGGGACTCGGAGTCCCGACAGTCAAACGAGAAACGCCCGTGACGTGCGTGGTGCTGGACACCACGTTACGTTTCCTCGGCTGTCCCGCGCTATAGTGGAGATAGACAGTTTTTATGCCAGGTAGGTACTGCTTCACTCTATGGAGCGTGGTGTTCTCTACGTCGCTGTCGGGAACGAATTCGTCGACGAGGCTACCATCTCCGCACGTACACTCCAGCAGGAGATGCCCGACTTGCCGACTGCGATCGTGAGCGACGAGGACGTCTCTGCTTCCGTTTTCGACACGGTCATCGAAGTTGACGATCCCTGTTTTGGGTTCCGCGACAAGATAGCGGGGATCCGCCGTTCCCCGTTCGATCAGACCGTGTATCTCGACACCGACGTGTTCGTCGCCGGGGCGTTTCCGGAATTGTTTGAGGTCCTCGACCGGTTCGACATCGCCGCGACGCACAACCCGAATCGTGACCTGGACACCTCCGACCTGGATGTGCCGGCGAGCTTCCCCGAGTACAACACGGGCGTGCTCGCCTACGATACGGCGGCGTGTGCCGACCTGTTCGAGGCGTGGGCCGACCAGTACCGGGACGACCACGCCCACGACCAGCCCTCGTTCCGGAAAGTGACCTACGAGAGCGACGTCCGGATAGCCACGCTCCCCCGCGAGTACAACTGCATGATCCGCTACCCCGGGAAGGTCGTTGAACCGGTCAAGATCTTCCACGGCCGATTACTGGAGATGGACTCGCCAGGAGCGCCGAAGTACTTCGATGTCGAGGATGCTGTCGACAGGGTAAACGGGTACGAGGGTCACCGGATCTACAAACGGGGTGGGCGGATAGCCGGTTGGCCACGGGTCGGACGGATGATGCACTTGCTGAGATACTCGCTCCGGACGAGAGGCGTGGCTGGCACCGTCAAGTCCGGGAGTGTGGAGGTCTGGAACAAGGCCCGGGCAGCACTGGAGTGACCTGTCCCGCACTCTCGAGTCTGGAACGGAACCCGATGACATCGGCGTCGGAGCGGTCCGACTCGCGGTGGAAGAACAGCGCTTAAATAGCTTAGCACGCGGAGTGTAAACGAATCGTGGCGTATACCGAGTCGTCTCTTCTCCGTCGGGTGTCTCTCCGGTCGGTGCTTACGTCAACTTACGTCATCGCTGCCCTGTTCGTGTTGTCTGTCCTGTTTACCGGGGCGGCGTTCCGGATCGGTTTTTACACCGTCGGGACACTCGCTTCCGGGACCTGTTTCGGGTTCCTCTACCTGCTCGTTCGGGGTCACGACCGAGTTGTTTCGGTGCACAATTCCGAACTGACGACGGCACAGAACAAAGCTATCACCTCGGTCGTGCTGGTGTTGTTTTCAGCTGCTGTGTTCGCTTCTCAGACGTCGTACCTCGAATTCTCGGTTTATTCGTCGGTTCTGATAACTGCCGCTGCGCTCGTCGTGTTCGGTACGATCTTGTTTTTCGATCAGCCGGCACCACTTGCACTGAGCTTGATCAGTCTGCTGTTCACGGCCGTCCTGCTCAGTATTCAGTTCCCGTTTCCGAAGTGGTTCATCAGAGGGGATGCCTGGGCACACATCTATCAGGGTGTGTTACCGATCCTGGAGACGGGTCAGACTGAGAGTATCGCCCCTTACAGGAAATTTCCGGCCCACTATGCGTATGTTGCTTCGACAGCTCTGATCACTGGTTGGGATGCTTCCACTGCGTACACGTTTCTGAACGTCATCGTGTGGGTGGGCATGGTCCCGATCCTCTTCGTGGCTGGACGCCAGTTCATGGACACGAGAGGCGCCCTGCTTGTTGCCGGGCTCTTCGCGGTTAACCCATACCTCATCGGCTGGGCGGTTCAGGCCGACCAGATGAGCTATGTTGCACCGCTTCAACTCGTCACCGTGCTCGCAGCTGTGCTGACAGTCCATCGGGACCGACGTTTCTTGATCGTCTTCCTGCCTGCACTCGTGACGAGTGTCCTCACTCACCATCTTTCGAACGTTCTCATTCTCGCCTTGGTTGGCTCGATTGTCATCGTTAGTGTCTGGGGCCGAGCACGGGGTAGTTGCCGGATCGATCGGGGACTCCTCATGGTCTCCGCTCTGGTCATCATCGTTTTCGTCACCCAGAACGTCATGCACTCCGAACGGTTCGTCAACCAGTTTCTGTTCATCATAGCCGACTACCTCGCTACCGGGTTTAGCGGCGGCGGCACAGTCAGCGGTTCCCCGTTTGCTTCACTCAGCGTTCCCGTGCTCCTGTACAACGCCGCCTCGGCGGGGCTATTTATTTTTCTTGCCACGATCGGTTACTTCAAGCGACAGCAACGAACGGACTTCACACTGAACTACATTTACTTGTGGAGTATCTTTCTTGGAGTGTTGATCGTTATCGGCTTTCTCCTATCGGCGAGTGGGGAATACGGGCGTATTAAACCGAATCGACTGTTTGGGTACCTCAACTTATTCAGCGTTGTGTTTCTGGCTGGAATCGGGTTCGTATATTTGTCACGATCGACAGAACGCGCCACGCTCGTCTCACTGTTCGTCGTCTCGCTCGTGTTTCTCTCGATCACCAGTACTCTCATCCATCCACGCGTTGGTCTTGTGCGCGAACCGGGCATGGCGACACAAGCATCACACACACCCGAGGTCACAGAAGCAGAGGAGTGGCTATCTACGTACGCCAGTAACGAGAGCGTCGTTCGGATTTCTGACGAGCGCTACGATGACTCGACGTACCGCGCGCTCAAACTATCGAGTATCCACTACTGTAGTGATAACCAGTTCGTCGATATTACACGCCATCCGGTGATGTACAGCGGGTATTCTGCGGATTCCGGTGAAACCGTGGCACAGAGCACTAGTGATCGACTTGCCGGCGGGCAGGTTGTCTTGACCCATGGTTGGGAGGACCAGTTCAACAGTAGGAGTCACAGGCTGTACTCAACCGACATGGCGACCGTCTACTATCCTGCCGGCAGACACAAATGTGGAAATATCTAACGAAGGACTCCACCGGTGGACAGTGGTGTTGTCGAACCGGATGACAACAGGCTTATATTCTCTATGCCGGAACGACTAGTAGATGGAATGTAGTATCTTTGGGTACGCGGATGTCGGCTCACAGACAGGGCGTCCACTCTCGTATTTATCAGAATACTTGCATCTTGAGGGACTACTCCACTGTGTCTATCCTCGCGGCGCATCGTCTAACTGGCAGGTGCCGACGAAGGAACCGATCCCTGGTGGAAAACTATTCCCACAGATTCTGACCGCTGTGGATCGTTACGTGGTTGACTTCCCCAACAGGGCAATTGGCGAGAGAGTGTACGACCACTTTGCGGCTTCCCACCTAAGCGCGGACGCAAACGATCTTCACCTCCACTACATACCGGGACATATAAACACACTGGATATCGGCCGTCAACAGGGGGCATCAATTGTCGTGCGAGGGTCAACCGAACTTGTGGAACGGTGTGACGAGCGACTCCGAACTGAGGCCGACCGCTGGGGAACGACCGTCAAACACGGCCGGTTCCACGAACAACGCGTTGAGCGGCGAAAACGGACGCTCAAGCAAGCTGACCACATTATCGCAATTTCGGAGTTCGTCAAGAAGTCATATGCGGAAATCGGTATCGACTCCGACGACGTCACCGTTGCCCCGTTGGGCGTTGATGTGGACAACTATCCGACCTCATCGGATCAATCTTCGAATGATACGTTCTCTGCAGTATATGTCGGGAGCGTCAATTTACTTAAAGGAGTCCCGTACCTTCTACAGGCTTGGGAGCATCTCGGGTGGAACGACGCGACACTGACCCTCTGTGGTGACGTGAGTGATACTATCCATCATCTCGTCAACAGCGCTCCGGACACCGTTGAGACGCCAGGGTTCGTTGATCCCAGAGACTACCTCCCGGATGCCGACGTGTTCGTCTTTCCGAGCCTCTCGGATGGGTTCGCTAAGGCGCCGCTGGAAGCGATGGCGACGGGAACGCCGGTCGTCGTCACGTCGAACACTGGAATTATCGACATCATGACCGATGGTGAGGAAGGCTTCATTGTACCCCCGGGTAACACGGATGCCTTGGCGGATAAGGTGGCATATCTTCGAAACAATCCCGAAGAGCAGAAAAGAATGGGACGTCTAGCGCTGAAAACGGCAGCGGCGTATCCCTGGAAGCGTCATTGTCGACAAGTGAAGGATGTTTTGACGAAAGTAAGTGAGGACAGCGCCTAATCGGGACCTTCGGCTTCGGGGTGACACATTCACTTCGGCAGTAGTTGTGGTAGCAGCGAAGGCTTGTAGCCACGGATTTGATGGCGCTAGTATCGCGTTTCGCAACGTGTACGAGAATCAAGAAGTAAATACTTATGTTCACCTACTAATCTTTGAGTCATGCCTCTTGAGAGCCGAAAAAAAGACTTAAAAGAATATTATGAAGATCCCGATAAGGTTGAGTCTTTCGTCGAAGGTGATAAATCCATCAGTGGATCACACCCCAAACATAAGTGGTTGAACTCGGAGTTCGCTCCTCAGGCCCCCTACTCACACGTTTTGCATCTGGGATGCGGGACAGGTCGGTGGCACTATTTCACTTCGGAGTACGCACAGAATGTGTCTGGGATAGACATTTCTCACTCAATGGTCGCCGAAGCGAAACGAAAAACATCGACAGACCACACTGTTGTAGGAGACGTACTGAATCTTCCTTATCTCTCAAGTATCTTTGACGCGATCGTTTCTATGGGTGTTCTCCAAGAACAGATCCCACTATCGGGCGAAGTACTCCAAGAAATAGACCGAGTGCTGTCTCCAGACGGACAAATATATTTTTCTCTACAACACCAGTATCACCAGCAGTTTTTAAAGGCTCGCATCGCGAAACTGGGGAAGTTGATTACCCCTAGAGCAGTCACTCGTAGAATTGAACGAAAGTATGATATGGCATCACTTGACTCCTCGATCGAGTATCAGCTTAATTTGACTAGTTACGACAAACAGAACATTGACGAACCGTTGTCCGACATCGGTCTCACTCTCAAAGATGTGACCCAAGTGAGTCTCCAGAAAGGCGACTTTCTATTGGTACATGCTACGAGGTAGTCCAATTACACATTCAATAGATAACCATATGAAATTAATAAATTTAACTTATTTTTCTCTTCTCCCAACGATTGGATAAAAGCGGCCTCAGATCATCTCTCGGAGTGGCACGAACTGGATCTCGGCGTCATGAGTACGGACGAACTCAATGAATTTCCAGAACTTTTCTCTACCTGTGACCGTGAGCCCGCCAGCATGCATCGAGAGACAGAAGTTGCCACCATACGTTTTCACGTAATCCAACGACTGTTTCAGGGCTTCGAGATCGGCGTTCCTATTCATTCTGTGACAGTAAATCTCGCTGTGCGTCCCGTAGTCAAGGGCATGGGGGTACCGATGAACTGTTCCTTTCGTGAAATAGAACCGGACCATCCGCAGGTAGCTCGCCACCCACTTAGGGTGGACCTGAAATTCACGAGGTAGGGGTGAAAATTCTCTGGCGATGTCCAGCCCTGCTTTGCTGACGGCCTTCACTCCGGCTCGAGAAACGCGTGCGTGTGGAGGCACGAACACCGATACCTCGGTGTCGAATGTCGACTCCAGCTCTGCTTTCCCTGCCTTGACCCGCTCTGTCAGGTCGGGACCAGCAACGAATTCCGGACTGTTATTGTACTCTCGGTGGTCGTACCCGTGGAGTTCGATTGAGATACAGTCTCGATCGACGCACGTACGGAGAAAGGATGTTAGATCCGTATTGTCGGATATCGGATATTTCTCATCTACACCGGATGTCTCGTAAACTACGTCGGAATTCCCTCCAACGAAAGGGACGCACGCCGTAGTCACTGGGATTTCGCCCCAGATGTCGCCGTAGACACGGCGCACCGATGATGAGTCAGTAAAATAACAAATGTCGTCGTCTCTGATACCGAACTTCATACTCGACGTTTCCAGTTGAGGCTCTGTTGACCCTTCAGCTACAAAACGGCTCTCATGTGGTGGTCTCACGAAGCCAGCGCGGTGAACACTCGATCGAGATCGTTCCTGAATTCACTGCTGACGCTCCATAGACCGACAACGAAAACGACTACCCCGATCAGAATTGAGGAAACAAGAGTACCGATCGAGTCGTTCAGGAGGCCTTGGTAACTGTAGACTACCCCCATCATTATCAGGGTGACGAGAGTTGGTTTAACGAACTGCGATAACTGGAGCGACAGTCCCGACTGGTCGATCGCCAGCCAGACCAGAAGGATTGCCTGAAGAAGATACGAACTAGCTGTCGCAACGGCCGCACCGGGAAGCAACAGTGGCGGTATTAACGCCACATTGAGTACTACGTTGCTGGTGCTACCGACGACTGCCAACTTCGCCGAAGCGGTTTGCTCGTTGAGTGCATACAGTATCTTGTTCGAGACGGTCTCGAACACGTAGAACAGCCGTCCCAACGAGAGGATTACCAGCGGGAGCCAAGCGTCAGTGTACTCAAACCCGTACAGAAGTGCGAGAACTTCCTCACCCACCACCATTGCCCCGCCGAGAAATCCGATCACCGGCAACATGCCATAGAAGTACATCTTCTCGGAGAGCACTCGTGCCCGCTCACGTTCTTGTTTGTAGAACATATCGGAGATTTCCGGGAATCCGGCGGCCATGATTGAATTGACGACGAGCAGCGCCGCGGACGACAGTTGCCAGGCGACTTCATAGACGGCGATGAATCCTTCCGGGACAAAAAAACCCAAAACTAGCGTATCAAGCCACTGCTGGCCAAAGCTGTTGGCACGAACGACCAGCATCGGCAGTGAATCAGACAGAAATCCGGCCACGTCCTCAACCCGGGAGAGTCCCGTATCGATCATCACGAACGCCGCTACGCTGTGGACTATCTTGCCTAGCAGAAACGATCCGGCGACACTCAGGAACGGGTCGTATCCAGCGGCGACAGCGGCCACACCTCCTGTGTATCGGATCCCTATTTGCCCAGTATCTAACGCTTGAGCACGGATAACTTTTTTCTCACCACGAAGCGTCGAACCGGTGATCTGGAAGTACAATTCGGCCGGGATACCGACGAGAAGAAACGTCGTCACGTCTCGTCCGACGTAGCCATTGACGGTTGGGCCCAACGTGATAGCTATGATGAGGAACACCACCGCAACGACGGTTGTGATCACGATGGCAGTCGTCAGCTCTGTCGAGGATTCTTGGTCACGGCTTATTTCTCGGAGCACTTTCGTCGCACTCCCCAGGGTACCGAGATAGCCGACGGTGCTGATGACCGCGACGAACAGGAAGTACTGCCCCAGCGTCGTCTGTGGAACTGAGTTTGTATACACGATGATCCCGGTGAACGAGATCAGACGGGCGGCGGCGCTGAGACCGGCCGAGCTAAGGATCTGTTTGCTGAGGCGCCCGACGCTCATGAAGTCAGTCTTGGTCTTGTTTCAGTGCGCTGGCCAGGTTGTGCAGGTAGAAGGTTTCGTCTAGGATATTCTCCCCGAAAACGGATTCCTGAATAGCTCCGAAAATCGTCCCGAAGACGACAGCAGGATAGTGGACAGCTGCGAACGCGAACCGGAGTTCTTCGACGTCTGTATAGAGCACGGTCATGAACCACGCAGTCTGGAGGGGACTGCACACTGACTCGGCGAAACCACCCGCCTTGTAGATCGACACATCCTCAAACCCCGCCTCCTGTAGCAGTTCGTCGAGCCCGTCCGCGGTGAGTCTGACTTTGTCGGTGTACCCGTATCCGTGGATCTGGAACCGGAAGGGCGTCGTCACCAACAGCCGTCCCCCGTTGCTTAGGACGCGGTAGACCTCCTCTATCAGCGTCGGGAGGTCCGTCACCGAGACATGTTCAAGAACCTCCCTGAGGATGACTGTATCGAAGGTACCGTCACAGAACGGCAGAGCCCGACCATCACCGACCACGTCAAGCGACGGGTTCGCCCGCATATCCAGAGAGAGGTACTCGTTCCCATCCGACTTGGACAGGCCGTACCGGCTCATTTGGTCCCCTTCGGCACCCACATCAAGGACACGGCCGGTTATTTCGTGGCGATGTGCCTTGAAAAACCAGCTCTGATACTTGTTTCCGTATCCTTCCCCTGGAAAAGAAAATGTAAAGAACGTTGTTCCGACGTCGCGGGGATGTCGTCCCGTGTCCGTTTCGTCGGCCATTACACGGTCTCACTAAACTGTGGAATATAGTTCTGTTGTTACTGATTAGGGCTGATGACGACGTTCGTCCCCAACTGTAGCGGGGCCGTAAGACGAGAGCCGCCCGACGAGAAACATGATTTAAATATGCCGTAGGTAGTCATTCCAGCAAACCGTGTACACACTCGGCGATCTCGGAACAGCGCTCCGAAATCCCCAGAAACTCGGACGGGAAATCAACCGTCTCTGTCATACGCGGGGATTCCGGCGGGACCACCATCCAGATGCTGTCGGCATATTCGAGCGGGACTGGGACAATCTAGTCATTCTGGACGCCTGCCGGTACGACTTCTTCGAGGCGACCAGCGAAATCCCCGGAACTCTCACTGCCGAATACTCGAAAGGCTGTGCGACATACCACTTCATTCGGGAAAATTTCCGGGACAGACTCCTGTACGATACCGTCTACGTCGGGGCGAACACGTGGTACCTGAAATTGAAAGACGAGATCGACTCCGACATCCACGATTTCGTCGATCTGCAGGACCCGAGCAAAGACGTCGAGTTCGCCTCGAAGGAACTCAGGGTAGTCGAACCGTCGACAGTGACTCGCTTCGCCAGAGAAACCGACGAGCGCTATCCCAACAAGCGGCTCATCGTCCACTATCTCCAGCCCCACCACCCGTTCATCGGACCGGTCGGCAAGGACGCGTACGAACATACATCTTCCTCGCTGTACGACGTGGTCGCGAACACGCCCGAGGCCGACCGGGCGACGCTCCGCGAAGCCTACCGAGAGAACCTCGAGATCGTGCTGACGGAAGTCGAACGCCTCCTCGACTCACTCACCGGTCGGACGGTCGTCACGGCCGACCACGGGGAGATGCTCGGGGAACGACACCGGTTCGTCCCGATTCGGGACTACGGCCATCACGAACACATCTTCAACGACGCGACGACCAAAGTCCCGTGGCTGGTGATCGACGACCAACCGCGAAAAACTATCGTCGAGGCCAACACCGGACTGTCTGAGTCACCCGACCAAGACGACCTGGACGAACGCCTGAAGAACCTGGGTTACAAGGTCTAATCAGGGTCGCTGGCGTACTCGCGGTACAGCGAACTGAACCCTTCGACCATCGCGTCGAGTGAGAACTCCTCCCGTGCCCGCCGGTGGGCGTTTTTCCCCAACTGTCGAGCGATATCGTCGTCGGTCAGCACCTCCACCAGTCGCCCGCTCAACTGGTCGGGACTCCGGGGATCGACGTACAGACCTGACTCCCCGTCGACTACGAGTTCGCTGTTGCCGTCGACAGGTGTGCAGACGATCGGCAGTTCAGCGGCCATCGCTTCGAGGAGTGCTCCGGGGAGTCCCTCGAAATGCGACGGGAACACGAACGCGTCCATGAGCGCCAACAGTTCCGGGACGTCGTCGCGGGTACCGAGGAAGTGTACCGACTCGCGACAGCCGAGTTCGGTCGCCCGCCGCTCAAGTCCGTCCCGTTCGGGTCCGTCTCCGACGAGCACGAGTTCGGCTGCTGGGACCGAATCTTTGACCGCCGGCCACGCCGCCAGTAGGTCATACTGGCCTTTCCGCTCGATCAACCGACCGACGGTTCCGACGACGACGCTCTCGTCGTTGATTCCGTACTCGGTGAGTATCGCCGTCGATGCACTCGCATCGTTGTACGTATCGAGATTCCGACCGTTGTAGACGACCCTGACGTCCTCGGGATCACACCCACGTTCGAGCAGATATCTCTCGCCAGCCTCGGAATTCGACACGATACAGTCGGACAGGGAGAGTGTCGCCCGGTCGAGCGCGTCGAAGACGAGATTTGGATCGTTCGGGACAGATCTGAGACCGGTTATTACGACGATGTCGGGCAACAACAGGTACAGGGCTCGACAGAGGGCGTTGTCTACCGGGAGAAACGACTGAACGATTGCGGGACGCTCGCGGCTGACCGACCGGAGGAACTGCGCGTGGGAGATGGGATTAAATTTCGAGTGAGATCCGAACGTCCGGTGATCGACCCAGTCGGCAAGGTCGTCCGCCAGTGGATTTGGTTTCGAGAAGGTACACACTGTAACGGAGTACCGGTCGCGATCGAGACCGTTCGCCAGGTCGATCAGCGTCTTCTCGGCCCCGCCGACACAAAGCCGACCGATCACCAGCCAGATGTCCCGCGTCATTCGAACTGTTCGAGAACCTGGTAGTAGCACTCCGTCGTCTGCTCAACGGTGTCCTGCCAAGAGAACTGGTCTTCGACTTTCGCCCGCCCGATCCTCGCGAACTCTCGTCGCTGCTCTGGGTTGTCGAGGAGTGTCTGAAGCCGGTCGCAGATTGTGTCTGATGACCGACGAGGGACGGTAAACCCTGCCCCGTCCACGATCGAGACGATCTGGGATAACTCAGTCGTCACCACCGGAACTCCACACGCCATCGCCTCCAGCATCGTCCGTGGAACACCCTCGCTGAGACTTGGGAGGACGAATACCGTGCTCTCGTTGTAGATGCGTGGCATCTCTGTGTTCGGTACCATTCCGGTGAACTCGACACTGGATCCGATCCCCTTTTCGGCAACACGCTGGGCGAGGTCTTCTCGAAGCGGCCCATCGCCGACGATTTTCAGACTCGTCTCAGGATGGCTGTTTTGCAGCGAGGCGAACGCGTCGAGCAGGTACGTGACCCCTTTCCCGTTCGTGAGTCGCCCGACGAACAGGATCTGTTTGTCGGTGGGTGTCCGTTCCCCGGGTTCAAACCGCGTACAATCGATCCCGTTTTGGATCACTGATACCGGCGCTTTGATACCGCGTCCCCGCAGTTCGTCCCGCTCGGTCTCGGTGTAACAGAACACGCGGTCAGCGACGTTGAATGTGCCCCGAGTGAGTATCGGAAGCAGCACCTTCTGCATCCACCGGGGTGCCGTCTGTGAGACGAGTCCGTGGTTCGTGACGACGAATGGGTAGTCACGGACACGGTTCAACAACGCCGCGACGTTCGAGACGAAAAATAGGTGTGAGTGTGCGTGAACGATGTCGTACTCCGGTGCGTGTTCGTCGAGTGCGCGAACGAACTCCGGCGCGATCGTATTGTCGAGTGGGCTGACAAATTCCTTGCATCGCCGTATCGAGTACCCGTTTCTCTCCTCGGTGCGTGGGAGTGACCTGTCGCCGTTGTCCGAGGTCAGTACCGTAACGTTGTGGCCCAATTCCGCCTGTACCCGAGACATGTGATCTACGTGCAGGGCCATCCCACCAGTCTGCTCCGGGTAGACACTCGCTGTCACCCGGAGAATGTCCAGCGGCTCACGCTCCATCGAAACGAAGTAGCATCGCTCGGGATTAAGACTCTTGCGAGAGACGCCGGGACGCCCGCTACCGGTCAGAGACAGTGACCCACAGGTGGGTCTCCTCGTAGGCGTTGTCGACCGACGGGTCGTCGGGCAGTCCGCCTTTATACAATAGGAACGCGAGACGGAGTTCTTCACCCGCCATCGTCGGTGTGACCTGGTACTGCCGGTGCCACGTCTCGTTTTCGACGAGCGTCGGTGTCTCGAATCGATCCAGTTCCCGATCTGTCAGTACGGTCGTTGAACCGTTTCTCTTTTTGACCCGCTGAATTTCGACGACCACGGTGTACCTCGTCTGTTCGTGTTCGTGGTTTCCGACGCCGACGACGATCGGCCTGTTCTCGCCGACGGTGAAGTTCGTCGGATAGTTCTCGTCGACGAGGTCACCGTCGTCATTTTCAGTCAAGAGATAGAACTCGGTGAACAACTCCTCTTCGTGTGGGACAACGATAGCGTACCCGACACTTGTCGTCGCGAGTAACACAGCCCCGACAAGGACTATGTTCAGGGCGGTATCGGTTCGCGTGTCCGCGTTAAGTAACTCCTGTCGACAGGCCGTGATCCACGTCTTGTATGGGACGGTGAACCGTTCGTCGGGTGAAATGGCTCGCCGACGACCGACCGCCACTACCAGTGAACCGACAATCAAGACCGTAAGACCTGACATGGCTGGAAGCAATCGGATCCCCCACGGCGTGAAGTTCAATGCCAGACTAACTAGCGGTACGAGAGCGATACTGAGTCCGATTGAGAGTGCGATCCGCTCGAGACCGGCTATTCCATGCCGCCCGGTACTTCCGACCCCGCCGTCTATCCCCTTGTCGGATTCCACACCCCTTTTCCCCGGAAAAACGGCCGCAACGACTGCGTATCCCGGGAGAAAAAGCACGAGTGGGAGTCCAAATACGACCCGCACTGCCGTGTCGCTGACCCACGGAAGCAACACAGCCATCCACGTCAGAACAACGAAGACACCGACAGCCGCGAGGTCGGCCGGAAGATTTCGAACCTGTCGTGGCAGGAGAGTCAACCAGTCGCGGTCTGCTGACTCCTCACGGGCCATCTCTACCTCATTTTGGTCGGGGTGGGTAAAAGCATCCCGATGCGTGCACGGAACGATTGGAGGAACTCAGAACAGTCCCGGTGGGGCGATCGCCAAGATCCGGCGTAACACGATATATCCGAAAACGATCAGCCCCCCCACTATGACCCAGCGGAGTCGGACCCGCCACTGCGGCTTCAGATTGAACGGTTCAGTCAGTACAGCAAACACGAGCAGACCGATCAGCGAGAAGACGAACCACAATCCGAGCGACAGCGACGCTAGGGCCGCCATCGCAACCAACGTTCCGAGCATCCAGACCGCTTGCCCGAGGATGAACCGCTGTCGACGCCTCGTCGCCATTGTCTGATTTTCGGGGACACTGGCTTAGAAACTGGCGATCGGAGGGCGAGTCCTACGCCAACCGTTCACCCTCTCTTTCTCTCTCACTCTCCTCGCACGGTGCGGCGCAATCCGCGTCGACAGCGGATCTATCTTACGACCTATCTCGTTTGTTGTCGGTATCGCCATCCGACCCGCTCGAGTGCCACGAACACGTGATCACGGACTCGTCCGTGCCCTCTGGAGTCGTGACATCAACGGTCACCGGTTGTCCGACCGTGTGCGCGAACCCGACCCCGAGCAACGACAGTATGGGATGATCAAACCGATCGATCGGTTCCATTGTACTTCCACTCACGCGAACAGCGGCGTGATTCGCTTCGACGTCGGTACGCGTGCTCTCGAGGAGTTCGAACTGTTCGACTAGCGCGCTACTCAATTGCGTCACCACGGTTTCGGGGTCCTCGCTCGGGTCGCCGGTGACGGCCTGCGCGAAGTCGTCGTACAGGTCGGCCGCGCTCGGTCGCATCGAGAGCCCCCGCTCCCGCGGGTCGTCGGTCACCACGAACAGGTCGGCGAGGTTCGACGCCGCAGGAACCGAATACTCGGCGTGCTGCGGGACGAACAGACGAACCTCGCTCGCGCGACCACCGGAATCGCCCGCGTCGTCGCCAGCTGTACTGTCACCCGTCGAGAGCGGCACGTACACCTGCTCGTCTTCCAGCCCCAGTTCCGCGACCGCCTGCGACCCGTTGTGCGCCAGCGACGCGTACACTGCCTCGGCGACCGACGCCGAGACGAACCGCTCGGGCGTCAGGAAGTAGATCAGGGCCCCCAGAAAGACGCCGGTACCGCCGAGTGCGAACAGCACCGTCCGTGCGTTCACGACGACGGCCCCCGCGAGAAACGCGAGCACGCCGATCCCGAAGAGCGTGGCGGCACTGCGCCGGTACTGAGACTGTCGAGCACGGGCGTACTCTTCGCGCAAGCGTTCGTTTTCCTCGCGCAAGACGGTCAGTTCACCCGCGAGGACATCCGGATCCCGCCCCGACCACTCTCCGTCGGAGTCCCCGTCACCGTCCGGGCGGAGGTCACTCGCGCTCATCGGCCACCTCCACGAGGCCCAGCGTGACGAGTTCGTAGCGGTGGATCCCGTACAAAACGAGCGCGACGGTACCCACGAGACCGCACGCGACGAACAGGAGCGACTCGTCGTCACCGAGCAGCAGTGTCGTTCCGACGAGCCCGATCCAGGCGACCGCGAGGACTCCGACGGTCCGACTCGACCCGCGACCGAGGCCGACCTCGACGCCGACGACGACGGCCAGGAGCGTCGCTTCGCCGGCCGCGAGGACGAACAGGTCCGTCTCGGGCGTCACGAACACGAGCGCCGCGATGTGGGCACCGACGACGAGGACGACCCCGCTCCAGGCCGTGACTGCCGAGACGAGCGGGGTCGGTTCGTACGCGGTGGCCACTCCACTGCTCGTCCCGACCTCGTCCCGACCTGACGCTGCCATCGACGGGTATGCACGGTCGGCGCGTTTGAAACTTCTGAACGCGGTCGACCGAAACCGACTCGACGGAGCTCCGGTCGTCGCACCGACTTACCGACGGTCGTTCGCCGACAGAACCGCGTCGAGACGCTCGCCGGGGGCGACCTCGTAGGCGGTGACCCCTTCGGGTCGCGTGAGTTCCAGTCGAAACGCCTCGAAGTCGGCGTAGCGCTCGTAGGCGGCGTCGAGGTCTGCGAGCCCACCGGGTTCGTACAGCACCGAGGGTGCGAGGAAGACGACCACCTGGTCGCCCTCCGACTGTGCCAGCCGGACCGTCTCGCGGAGGGCCGGTCGGTCGGTGTCGTCGGTGAACACGAGGACCCAGTGAGACCCAGTCAGTCGGCCGACCCGGGTCCGGACGGTCTCGAACAGCGAGTCCCGTTCCATCAACTGGACGTACCGGTCCCGGTCCCCGAGATACGGCGTGAGCGTCGCGCCGAACGCGGAGTCGTCGTCGGCCAGCAACTCGGCCGACCGTCGGGCGTCGCTGATACCCCGTGTACGCCCCGGTCGACCGCCGCCGGGTTCGTCCGTGTCGTCGGCGTCGGTCGGCGTCAACTCGCGCAACAGCGACCGGACGTCCCGGTAGTGGTCGTCGGTGGTCGCCGGGTCACGCTCGGCGGTCACTCCCCGGTCACCCACCGTGTAACAGCCCAGCGGGTCGGTCGCTCGTTCGGCGGCGCCGGCGACCGTCAGGGCCACTTCCCTGAGATAGTCGAGCGCGCGTTCCCCGGCGGGGCCCGTCGCGAGTCGCTCGCGGTGGTCGACCACGAGGACGGTCCGGCGGTCGCTCTCGACCTCGTACTCGCGGACGTGCGGGTAGGCGAGTCGCGCCGTCGCCTTCCAGTCGATGTCCCGGATCGAATCGCCGGGGACGTACTGTCTGATCTCCGCCGGGTCGGTCCCCTGTCCGAGCTCACTGGTGCGGTGGCCGCCAAAGGCCGCCGCCGCGTCGCCACCCTCGCCGACATGGAGTCGGCGGGGCTGGTGCGGTTCGACCACGACGGTCCGTTCGGAGCCACGCTCGACGGTCTCGGTGAACAGCCCGAACTCGTCGGCGACGCTGACCGTCGGTCGGGGAAACGTCGCCTCGCCGACCGCGGGCCAGTCGACGGCGAACGTGGTCGTCGTGCGCTCGTCGCCGGCGTCGAGCCGGACTGTCCGCTCGGTCGCGGGTACCGACCCGGCGACGACCGGGGGCGTGGCAGTCACCGTCAGCGGGAGCGACGCGCCACCGGGACAGTCGACGGCGAGTGTCACCGCCGTCTCGTCGTCGCGTCGGACGTACCGGTCAGTCGGCGAGACCGAGACCGAGAGGTCGTCGTCGAGCGCCGTCAGCGCGCGTACGAAGGCGAGCTGGCGGGCCACGAGGAGCGCGCCGACACCCCCCGCACCGGCCAGCAAGACCGGTCGACCGAAGGCAACTGCGAGGGCCGCCAGCAGGGCCCCGGCCGCCGCCGTGCCCCAGAACCGGCGCGTGACGTCCATGCACGACCCATCCGCCGTGCCGGTTCAAAGTCCTGTCGTCGTGAGACGAACCACACCGAGACCGGACGGGTCCCGGGTCCGGAGAGAAGACGTTTTACCCGTTCCTCGGATACGCAGTGGTGTGACACACCGGCTGGTCCCCGCGGATACCGCCTCGCGCGTGCTCGTGACGAGCGGTATCGCCGTCCTCGTCGTCGGGCTCGTCGTGGGGCTTGCCGTCCCGGCGACGAGCGTTCCCGGACGCGGACCGGGAGCCGGTTCGGATACGGCCGGACAGGTCGATCCCGGGGAGGTCGGGTCCCAGGCGGACCTGAGCACGTTCGAACGCCAGCTCGCCGACCGACTGGCGAACCGGGCACGTAGCGGTGCCGTCAACCTCTCCAGTGGCGACTACCAGCAGGCCCGTGAGCGGCTCAACGGCACCCAGTACGAATCGCTCCTCGCGGAGTACCGGTCGGTCTCCGGGGACAGCGGGGGACGGGACCGGGTGGTCGCCCACCGCCGGATGCTGGCGGCCCAGCGGGCGTTCGTCGCCGCGCTCGACCGGTACGAGACGGTTCACGCACTCTATCTCTCGGCTCAGTACGGGTTGCTCGTCGCGAACAGTCGCCCGCCCACTGACGGGTCAGCCAGCGCCAGTCCGCCCGACCGCGACCAGCGCTCGGCCGTAGCACTCGCCCACCGGCTCGAACGGATCGAACGCCGGGTCGACCGCGCCGGCGGGACACTCCTCGAGCGCTATCGCCAGCTCGAACGGGTGACGGACCGTAATTTCACGGACGCGAGAACGTCCGTTCGTGACCAGATGGCGACTGTCCACACCCGGCAAGCCACAGTCCAGCGCGCGACGCTGGTCCCGACGGACCTCCGGGTGACAGAGCCGAACACGAACCAGACGACGACAGTCTCGGTGACGGACCCGCTCGTCGTCGCCGGACGACTCGCGAACGACGAGACACCGGTGGCGGACGCGACGGTCGAGCTCCGGCTCGGCAACGAAACCGTCAGGACACGGACCGACACGAACGGTCGGTTCGAGTTGCGCCTCCGTCCACAGACGGTCTCTCCGACCGTCACGGAGGCAGTCGTCAGATACCACCCCGACGACGAGGCGGTCACAGCGACGTCCGCACGCACGGTCCCGGTGAACGTGACGCGGGTCGACTCGGCCGTCACCGCCGCAGCCACACCCGGGACGGTCGGGTTCGGTGATACACTCCGCGTCTCCGGGCGCATCACTGCGGCGACCGGGGTGACGAACGGAACCGCCGACGAGTCCGGGACGGGGATCGGGAACGCCACGTTCGTCGTCAGACTGAGTGACCGAGTCGTCGCTCGCAACGAGACGGCGCTCGACGGCACGTACGACGTCGCGGTGGCGGTTCCGGGTCGCGTTCCCGAGGGCGAACGACAGGTGTCAGTCACCGTGCCGGCCGAGAACACGGTAGTCACTGGAGACCGCGCCAACACGACCGTCACCGTGGTCGAGCGGACGCCGAACGTGTCGGTCACCGCGACCCACGCCGACGACCGGACGGTACGCGTGACCGGCAACGTCACTGTCGGCGACGCGTCGGTCGACGGCCACCAGGTCTCGGTCGTCGTCGGTGACAGCCCGGTCGGTACCGCGACGACCGACGCGTCCGGTACCTTCCGGACGACTGTCGTCGTCCCGGCCGACCAGGTCGGCGGGAAGTCGAAAGCGGGGTCGACCGACGTACGCGTCCGCGCCGTCTACCGTACCACCGACGGCAATCTCGCCGGGGCCGCCGCCGGGACGACCGTCGCTGTCCCGACCGGGGGGGTACCGACGTCACTCGTGGTCGGTGGCGGCCTGGCGGTGACCGTCCTCCTCGGAGGAGGCACGCTGGTCGTCTACCGGCGGCGGCGGTCGACCGTTCCCGCCACTCCGGAACCCGCTCCCGGCGACGCCGACGGCGACGACGGCGGTTCCGAGGCCGACCCGGACAGCGGCGACCTGAGCGACGGGCCCCGTCCGGAGACACTGCTGACGGCCGCACGGGACACACTGGGCAGCGACGCCGACCGAGCCGTTCGCTCGGGGTACGCGGCGGTCCGCCAACGCCTTCGGGGTGACCTCCCGCCGAGCGACGAACCCCGTACCCACTGGGAGTTCTATCGCGACTGTCGCGACGCCGAACTCGACGAGGAAGCGGTATCGACACTCCGGGAGGTGACCGAACGGTACGAGCAGGTCGTCTACGCGACCGAGTCGGTGAGCGCCGAGGCCGCCGCGACGACGCTCGACCGCGTAGCCGCGCTCGTGGACGAAACCCCGACGAGCCGGACCGACGGTGGACCGGGTGCCCGGGCCGACGAACGAGGAGGGTCGACGGGGCCGACGACCCCGACGGAGGACTGATGACGGACGCGTTCGACCTCGACTACCCGCGAGTGGCCGTCGTGGTCGTCCTGCTGGGGGTCAACCTCGCGCTGGTCGGCGCGCTGGCGACGTCCGGAGCGGCCTACGGCCCCTACAACGGCGCGTGGGACGGTGGGACGACGCTCCGGGAAACCGCCAGTGAGTCCGGGACCGCCCACGTTACCGTCACCGGCGACGCCTTCGCCGAAGTCCCGGCGGACCGCTCGGTCGCGTTCGCGCTCGCACCGGCCGCACCGACCGACGAGTCGATAGCGGGTGCCCGGCGGTTCGTCGCGAGCGGCGGGACGCTCGTCGTGGCCGGCCAGGAGCCGGCGCCGACCAACGCCTATCTCGACGCAGTCGGCGCCCGCGCTCGGGTCGACGGGCACGCGCTCCGCGACGAACAGAACAACTACCGCGCGCCGAACCTCCCGGTCGCGGCCAACGTCACCGGCCACGAACTGACCGACGACGTCGCGTCGGTGACGCTCAACAACGGCACTGTCGTCCAGCCCGACCGCGCGACGCCGCTCGTCAACACGTCCGCCATCGCGTACCTCGACGCGAACGGCAACGGGACACTCGACGCCGACGAACAGATCGGCCCGTTCCCGGTCGCGACGGTCGAACCAGTCGGGGCCGGTCGGGTGGTCGTCGTCAGTGACCCGAGCGTGTTCACCAACGCCATGCTCGACCGCGAGGGCAACCGCGCGTTCCTCGCCGCACTCCTGGCGGGCCGTTCGGCGGTCGTCCTCGACTACTCGGGAAGTGCGTCGCTCCCGCCGCTCGTCTACGGGCTGCTGGCCGTCCGTGCGTCGCGCCCACTCCAGTTCGTCGTCGCGTTCGCTGCCTTCGCCGGCCTGGCGCTGTGGGTCGGCCGGGAACAGGCGGCCACCGTCGGCCGTGACGTCGTCGCCGCGGTCCGCTCAGTCGTCGACGGGCCGGACTCGCCGGTGCAATCCCGGGCGACCGCGGGGAACGGACCGGACGTGGCAGCGGACCTGCGAGGTGACCCGGCGGTCGTCGAGGCGGTGCTGACTGAGCGCCATCCGGAGTGGGACGAGGACCGCATCGAACGCGTAGCACAAGCGCTAACACAGAGGGCGGATAGAAACCAACGATGACCGACCCCGCGGCGCTATACGACGCCATCAGCGAGGAGGTCGAGACCGTCCTCATCGGTAACGAGCAGATTGTCGAGGGTCTCACGATTGCGGCGCTGACACGCGGACACGTCCTCCTCGAGGGGGTTCCCGGCGTCGCGAAGACCACCGTCGCGAACCTCTTCGCCCGCGCCACCGGCCTGGAGTACACCCGCATCCAGATGACGCCCGATATCCTCCCGGCCGACATTACGGGGACCTACGTCTACCGCGAGCAGACCGGCGAGTTCGAACTCCGCAAGGGGCCGGTCTTCGCCAACGTCGTCGTCGCCGACGAGATCAACCGCGCGACGGCAAAGACCCAGTCCGCACTGCTGGAAGCGATGCAGGAGGGCACCGTCACCGTGGAGGGCGACACGCTCGACCTCCCGGACCCGTTTCTCGTCATCGCCACGCAGAACCCCATCGAGATGGAAGGCACCTTCGAACTCCCGGAAGCACAGCGGGACCGCTTCGACTTCAAACTCCGGATGGACCTGCCCGAGCGTGACGAGGAGACGGCCCTGATCGACCGGTTCGACGCCGACCCGCAACTCGGACCCGAGACGGTCGAACAGGTCGTCGCCGAGGACGACCTCCGCGCCGCGCGCGAGACGGTTGCGGACGTCCACGTCGCAGACGAGATCAGAGGGTACATTCTCGACATCGTCACTGCCTCGCGCGAGTCGCCGGACGTGACCCACGGCGCCTCGCCGCGCGCGACGCTGGCCTTCCTCAACGCCAGCAAGGCCCGCGCGGCGATCGAGGGGCGCGACTACGTCATTCCCGACGACGTCAAGCGCCTCGTCGAACCCATCCTCACCCACAGGCTCGTTTTGAGTACCGATGCCAGTTTGAGCGACGTCTCCGCCACGGACGTCGTCAGCGACATCAGAACGTCTGTGGAACCCCCCAGCGACGGGAACCTGCGTGAACCGGAACCGACCACGGTCGAGCAGGGCGGCAGCGCCTCGGAAGACTGATCCCGGCCCGGAAGAATACCCGCGGAGTTCGTGCAGCGGCAGGTGACTGAGAACCGACCGGTGCCGAGTCAGCAGATCGATACGCGTGACCAGGCCACAAACGCCCGACCTGACGCTACAGGCTGACCCGGAATCCGCAGAGAGGGACCTCACGCGACGGTTCGGGAAGATCAGGCGCCCGGATCGCCGGCGACGAAGCGCCGCCCTCACCGTATCCGTCGAAAGAACGTGGATCGGGGTGCAGCAGTCGCCTACGCGCCCGTCTTTCCGTAGACCGTCGAGACGATGTCAGCGAGGTAGATGACGATACCGAGCGCCATCAGCGCCCCGACGACCTGCGCGCGAGTCGTGTAGCCGGCCTGCAGATTCCACCACACGAGGGCGGTGCCCAGCGCGACCACCCACGCGCCACAGAGCGCGTCGACCCTGATCTTCGAGTCGACCAGGCGGTGCTGGACGCTCATCGCGTCACCTCCGCCCCCACAGTCGTGATTCGGTGCCTCAGTTCGTTCCCGCCAGCCGGGGTCCTCCCCCGACTAGACGGCGTGTCGGCGTCGCTTCGGTGCATGATCCCTTCCCCCCACGGAAAGGACGGCGGAAACTTCACACGCCGAACACTTAATGGTTGAGGTTTCTGTCATACTTCCGCCCCGTCACGTTCCCGTCAGGTCCGCGTCGTCGCCCTCGACGGCCAGTTCGCCCGAGAGTTCGTGTTTCGAGGCGGGGCTGATCGCGATGCCCATCCCGTCGAAGCGTTCGACGACGCGCTCGATGAACGTCGAGCGGATCCGCACGACGTCGACGCGCTCGGGGTCACGTACCCAGAGTTCGGCGCGTAGCCTGACGGAGTTCGGGTCGAACGCGACGGCGCGGACGGTGGGTCGCGGGTCCTCGACGACGCCGCCGACTGCGACTGCCTCTTCACGGATCGTCTCGATCACCGTCTCGAGGTCCTCGTCGAAGTCCACGCCGAGTTCGACGGTGACCCGGAAGTCGTCGCGCCCGTAGGGCCGGGTCACCTGCCCGGTCGCCAGCGTCGTGTTCGGGACGACGACCACCTCGTTGTTCTGGGTCCGGACGCGCGTCACGCGAAAGCCCATCGACTCGACGACGCCCTCGCCGCCCGGCCAGGCGATCCAGTCGCCGACGTTGAAGTCGGGGTCGGCGACGAGAAAGACGCCGCTGACGAGATTGCCGATGACCTCCTGGCCGGCGACGCCGACGACGACGGTCACGGCCGCGACGAGGACGGCCGACCCGAGCAGTATCGCGCCGTAGCCCGCCGCGACGACCGCCACGATGGCCGCGACGACGAGGATTGCTCCCCGGATGTACCGACGAACCGCGCGTCTGAGTGTGGAGTTGTTCGGATTGCGACGCGCGACGACGCGGTCGAGTATCGGGACGGCCACCCACCAGCCGCCGAGCCAGAGGACCACGAACGCGGCGAATCCGCGTCCCAGCGCCTTCAACAGCTCGCGGTACTCGGCGTACAGCGCGGCCAGGTCACCACCCAACTGGATCACGAGTGAATCCACCGGTCGACCGCGTGTACTCGTGGCCGGGCGAAAAAGACTCGCCCTCCGGTTCCCGTCGAGGCGTCGTTACTCCTCGAAGCCGTCTTCGAACCTGAAGGTCCCGTCTTTCTGCACCACGTCCCCGTCCACTTCGATCCGCGAGTCCTCGCTCATGTCGACGATCATGTCGACGTGGACTGCGGATTCGTTCTGTTCGTTGCCTTCCCCAACCGTGTCCTCGTAGGCCCGCCCGACGGCCATGTGGACGGTGTCGCCCATCTTCTCGTCGAAGAGCATGTTGTAGGTGAACTGGTCGATTGCGCGGTTCATCCCGATCCCGAGTTCACCCAGTCGGCGGGCGCCGTCGTCGGTCTCCAGCACACCCGTCAGGACGTCCTCGTTCTTCGAGGCTTCGTGGGCCACGACCTCGCCGCCCTCGAAGACGAGTCGGACGTCCGTGACTTCGCGGCCCTGGTGGTACAGGGGTTTGTCGAAGAAGACCTCGCCCTCGACGGAGTCGGGAACGGGCGCCGTGAACACCTCACCCCCCGGCAGGTTGCGCTCGGCGTAGTCGTTGAGCGTGGGGTTACCGGCGACGCTCATCCGCACGTCCGTGGTGTCGCCCGAGACGATACGCACCTCGTCGGCGCCGTCCAGAATTTCGACCATCTGACTCTGGAACTCGCGGACTTCGTCCCAGTCACGGAGGATGGCGTCCCAGACGAAGTTCTCGTAGCCCTCGGTGCTCAGCTGGGCGAGCTGGGCGTTGGCGGGCGCGGGATACTGCGTGAGCACCCAGCGCTTCGAGAGGCGCTCGTCGAGCAACTCGCGGGTGGCCTGGGCGTAGGCCGACTGGGTCTCGGGGTCGACGTCGCTGGTCTGGGTGACGTTGTCGCTGCCCCGGATAGCGACGTAGACGTCCATCTCCTCGTAGAGCGCCATCACGTGCGAGGGCAACTCGAAGTCGCCGTCGTGATTCCGGAGGTAAGCGCGCTGGAACCGCTTGCCCAGGCGCTCCTGGACGACCAGCGGGTTGGCTCCCCGGTCGGCGACGACTTCGTGGAGCGCCGTCACGAGGTCCTCGGCGACGGGGTGGGCGTCGATGACGACGTTGTCCCCGGCCTGCAGGTCGACGGAGTGGTCACAGATCGTCTCGGCGTGCTCGCGAACGCGCGGGTCCATGTTCGCGTCGTCGGCTGACGGCGGCAAAGAGGTTTCGTCGGCGGTCGACGGCCCACGTTCCTGTTCCCGTTCTCGTTCTCGTTCCCGTTCCACCTCGACCGACCAGTCACACTCGCTTCGATCGACAGGACGCCAGGACGAGATCTGTGGCGTCGGCTACCGAACGATCCACGTCGAGACAGCCTGTGCAACCTACTCCTTCCTGGCGGACTGAAAGGGCGAGGGCCGCTCGCGTTTATGTAGTCGCCTCAACGACCCCTATCTGAGCGAACAAAGTGAGCGAAGATATGTCGCTGAGCGACCGCGAGCTGCGAGGCGCCACGCGCCTCTATTGCGAGCGAGGAGCGCAGCGACTCGCGAGCGGCCCGAGGGCTTTCATCTCCCGATCACGAGGGCGGTCGAGTCTTCTTTCACAACTAGCGAGCGGCCCGAGGGCTTTCATCGCATCACGTCGACTGCGGTGCGGTCTGCAGATCATGTATCTTCCCCGGGATTCGAACCAAAAACTGCCGTTCCACACAACTATCTGCGAACGTTTCTCTGACGCACTCCGAGAGAGACTAGCCAGTATCGAGTCACGTATATCCCGCCTCCGCTTCCACCATCGAAATGTCGTCAGCGTCGACCACGGTCCACCTGATCGGGGATTCCACCATCGCGGAGAAAGACGCGAGCGCCCGGCCGGAGACGGGCTGGGGAACGCCCTTCGCCGGGTACTTCGACGACTCGGTGACGGTGCGAAACCACGCCCGCAACGGGCGCAGCACCCGCACCTTCCTGGAAGAGGGGCGCTGGCAGCCCGTCGTCGATGCCCTGACCGACGGCGACTACGTGTTCGTCCAGTTCGGCCACAACGACGAGGTGCCCTCGAAAGAACAGCACACGACCGAGGACGCGTTCGTCGCCAACCTCGAGAAGTACGTCGCGGAGACGCGCGAGAACGGGGCGAATCCGGTGTTGCTCACGCCCATCGCGCGCCGTCACTTCGACGACGACGGCGACCTGGAAGACACCCACGAGGTCTATTCGGAGTTGACGCGCGGCGTCACACGGGACCGTGACGTGCCGCTCATCGATATGGACGAGCGGAGTCAGTCGTTACTGCGCGAGCTGGGGCCCGAAGAGTCGAAGTCGCTGTACCTCCACCTGTCGCCGGGCGAGCACCCCAACTATCCCGACGGCGTGACCGACGATACGCACTTCAGCGAGGACGGGGCTCGCCGGATGGCCGAACTAGTGCTGGACGGGGTCGGGGAATTGGATCTCGGACTAGCTGGCCACGTCGCGCGGGACGACCTCTGACACTTTCGACCGGGTCCAGATGCGATCGTATCACTCGCGTCCGGCAGTATCAGTAGAGGGTTCACAGGAGTCTCAGACGATTCCGGCTCGCAGGACGATATAGAACACCCCGAGGGACGTCACGAGGCTGACTAATACCATCCCGAGCAGGAATCCCACGGAGACGCCACTAAACACGTTTTCTTCCGCTGCAATCTCGGAGAAGAGCACGCTCAACTGCCGGTCGTCCTCGCCGACGGTGACGTCCAGTGACGACCACAGGGAAACTGCCCGTGAGGCTGCGACGAAATACCCGACGGTGTACGCGGCGCTCGTCCCGAGATAGACGAGGAGGTTGAGGCGAAGGCTCTGGAAGTTGTACACTTCGGCACCGACGATTATGAATACGGTGCCGAGTTTCGCGCCGGTCGCCATTCCGTCGATACTGTCGCCGCCGAGTTTCACCCAGAGGCCGATACTGGAGATCACCACTGTCACCAGCGCCCAGTAAAACTGGACTGTTCTCGTCAGACCGACTTCTATCGGACCCCAGACGACCAGGAACAGAGCGACCCAGACGCCGGCGACCAGTACGTAGACGCCGAGTGCGCCCAGAATCGCTCGCGTCGACAGCGATGCAACCGTTGACGCGGAGCCTGGTAACACCCGGCGACGAAAACTGTAGCGGAGCTTCTGATAGATCCGCAGTGAGGACATCCCCTCGATGTACCCGGCGATCAGGACGACGCCGGTCATCATCGGTGTCACGTCCATCTGCGCGACGCCGTACATGAACAGGAGTCCCCCGAGCACCACGCCGCTGACTGCGAGCCACCGCAGCTGGTTCGTTTCGCCTCCCGCCGCGACGATGGTCGCGACAGCGATGACGACACCGGTGGTGACCAGGACGACTGCGACGCCCGCCGGAAACAGGTCGAAAAACAGCGAGGCCTGTAACGCGGTCATCTGTCGATCGGTCCGGTGAGTACTTCGGTCGCTAGCCCGGCACAGCCGCCGGCCAGCATCACGGGCACGACAGTCGGGAGGAGTCGGAACGGATTGATCCCGTACCAGATACCACCCATCGTATGTATTTCGAGTGTCCGGAAGAGGAAGCCGATCCAGAGGCTGAGACCGACGACTGTGACAACGAGGATCAGGAGGCTGCCGGCGACCGACCCGAGGACGTCGAACACCACCTGTAGTTTCGTGTCTTCGACGTGGAGCCCCCAGACCAGCAAACTCCAGAGTATCAGCACGTCACCGGCCACCAGGTAGGGGTTCCAGAAATCGAACACGGCTATCCCGACCAGTTCGTACGTGTCCAGTGCGAGCTCCACCAGCGAGGAGAGGGTGCTACTCATGATTTCGGAACTGGACTGGGTGCGACGTCGTCGGTACACTCACCCGCTCGATCATCCGTACGATCACGTCAGAATCATCCACCATAGTAGTAGGAGGTCGATTTTCGAAAACGAAAATCGAACGGGGTCGAGCGATCCGATGGAGTTTGTCGACCGCTTCGACGCGGCGGGCGAACCGGAAGACACCCACGAGGTCTATTCGGAGTTGACGCGAGAGGTCGCACGGGACCGTGACGTGCCGCTGATCGATATGGACGAGCGGAGTCAGTCGCTCCTGCGTGAGTTGGGCCCCGAGGAGTCGAAATCGCTGTACCTCCACCTGTCGCCGGGCGAGCATCCCAACGATCCCGACGGCGTGACCGACGTCACGCACTGCAGCGAGTACGGGGCTCGCCGGATGCCTGAGAGGCGTCGACCGGAGATCAGAGATAGTCAGTAGGTCTCGATCTCGACGCCGAGTCGTTCGAAGTCGTCGACGTTCCGGGTGAGAACTGGCTCCTCGACGACGTCGGCTGTCGCGCCGATGATCACGTCACCGTCACCGACCGGTGTCCCCTCGTTGTGCAGTTCACCCGAGAGTCGGCCAGCCTTTCGCATTACTGCGGTGTCCGCGGGGTGGATGGGTTTCGACGCGAGGACGTTCTCGACTGTCTCGCGTTCACTCCCGGAATCGGTCGCCCGGGCGATACCGTAGTACAGTTCGAAGAGGGTCATCGACGAGAGCCGCTGCTGGACGAGATCGGTTTCCAGCTCGCGAGCCTTCTCGACAGCATCCTCGTCGCCGTTCATCAGATCGATGAGAAAGGACGTATCCAGGAGCACACTACGCCTCTCGCATGCTGTCGGCGACCTCTTCGAGTTCCCCACTGCGCCGCTCACGACGGTCGTCGACGGCGTCACGGAGCGCCTCGGCCTCCTCGTCGCTCAGGATTCCGGCGAGTTCGAGCAGCGACCGCTCACCCGCCAGTCGGAGCACGACCTCGGAGAAGGTCTCGTCCTCGCGCTTGTGAGCGGCGAGGCGTTCGTAGGCCTCCTCGGAGAGGCGGATGCTCTTCGACATGTGCATACAGTTGTATGCAGATCCGGATAGGGCTTTCCCTGGTCCGTCACGATCGAGCGCGTTCCCGTCGGTCGTTCCGTCACTGTATCATCCCGTCGAGAACGGTGTTGAAGTTGCTCTCGGCCATGACACTCGAACTTCGGCCGTTCCATTTCGTACCACACCCTAAGCATCTAGAGACCTGATTTTCGTGAAATACCACTCTGTAGTGGGTGTGGACAGACGAAACTATCTCGCAATGGTTGCAGGGACAGCTATCGTCGCGGGTTGCAGTGGCCTCAGTAGCGACGGCACCAGCGACGGCGGAAGCGACGGGAACAGTGATGGAAGTGACGGAGGTAGCGGTGAAAGCGACGGTGAGTCCGGCAACGGTGACGACTCCGGCGGGAACACCGATACCCAGTCCCCCGACACACCGACTGCGACGCCCTCGCCGACGGCGGCCGAGACGGCAACGCAGGGCGGAGGTGGCACCGACCAGGCGAGCATCAGGATTCCAGGGCCCGACGACGACCACGACTGGGAGGCACTCGCCGACAGGGAAGAGACGAGCGGGTTCGACCTCCCCGAGGGGGCACCGACCGCGTGGGGGTACACGCGGGTCAGCGGCGACAACACGATGACGGTCAGCTACGGGTCGATGACAGGGTCCGAACCCGTCGAGAGCGGGACCGTCTACGCCATGTTCGTCGTCGACGACAGCGTAGAAAGCGTCGTCGTCTGGGAGTCGACGATCGAGAGCGGCGACGAGGTCCTCGTCGGCCCGGACGACAGCGTCGCCCCCATGGACGTCGCATCCGTCACGAACCTGGTCATCGCGTGGGAGAGCGAAAGCGAGATCTACATCGTCAGCAGGAACGACCAGCGTCTCTGAGCCATCGCGGTCGTTACAATCTTCCACTGAGTGTTCAACTCATCAGCAAAACCGGAAAAAAGTATATATATATATATACAGTGGGATCGCCCAGATTTGAACTGGGGGTACAGCGTCCCAAACGCTGAAGGTTACCAAGCTACCCCACGATCCCGCACCCACAACTCACCCCGTCACGGAGGTAAGCGTTTCGCTGCGACTCCGCCCCACCGGCCGACCACCACTCAGGCCGGCGTGAGGGGGAAGAAGTAGGCGATGCCGAGCGTCGTCACCACGGTGAAGATGAGCTGTAGCGGCGTCCCGACGCGGATGTAGTCGGTAAAGCGGTAGCCACCGGGCCCGTAGACGAAGAGGTTGGTCTGGTAGCCCACGGGGGTCATGAACGCCGTCGAGGCGGCGAAGGTCACCGCCAGAATGAACGAGAAGGCGTTGACGCCGAGCTGAAGCGCCGCCTCGTAGGCGACCGGCACCATCAACACGACACTGGCGTTGTTGCTGATGACGTTCGTCAGGAGCGCCGTGACGAGATAGACCACGGCGAGCACGCCGATGGGTGGGAGCAGGGTGCGGGACTCCACGACGAGACCCGCGAGCAGGTCCGCGCCGCCGGTCGTCTCCAGCGCGATCCCGAGCGGGATGACGCCCGCGAGGAGAAAGACCACGTCCCACTGGACGGCGTCGTAGACTTCGGTCGGGTCGAGACAGCCCGTGACGACCATCGCGAGCGCGCCGGCCAGCGCGGCGACGACGATGGGGAGGATATCGAGGGCAGCGAGGCCGACGACGCCGAGGACGATGCCGACGGCGACGGGGATCTTCGACCGGCGGTAGTCGGGGCGGTCGATCTCCTGGGCGACGATGAAGTCGCGGTTGACGTTGAGGCGCTCGATGCTGTCGGGGGTGCCCTGGACGAGGAGCGTGTCGCCGACGCGCAACTGGATGTGGTCCATGCGCTGGCGGAACAGTTCCTGCCCGCGCCGCAGGGCGAGGACGGTCGCGTCGTAGCGCTGGCGGAAGTTCGAGGTCACGAGCGTCTCGCCGACGAGCGACGACCCCGGCGCGACGACGACCTCGACCAGGTTCTCGCGCTCGCTGGGCTGTTCGAGTTCCGCCTCGTCGACCTCGACCTCGGGGAGGAGGTCCAGCCCCTCGCTCTCGCTCAACTCCACGAGCGTGTCGCGGTCGGTGCGGACGGCGAAGATGTCGCCCGCCTGGATGAGCTTCGGGTCGAGCGGCTCGGTGAACACGCGGTCGCCCCTGACGAGCTGGATCAGGTCGACGTCGAACTCCGTCTCGCGCAGGGCCTCCCCCACCGTCTCGCCGACCAGCGGCGAGTCCTCGCGGACGACGACCTCGGTGAGGTACTCGCCCATCTCGAACTCCTCGGTGAGGTCCCGCGCGACGGGGATCCGGGCGGGCGTGAGCCACCGGCCGACCGTGAGGAGGTATATCGTCCCGACGATGGAGACGACGATGCCCAGTTGCGTGAACTCGAACATCGTGAACGTCCGGCCGATGAGCCGACCGGAGAGTTCGGAGGCGAGGATGTTCGTCGACGTGCCGATGAGCGTCAGCATGCCGCCGAACATCGAGGCATAGGAGAGCGGGAGGAGCAGTTTCGAGGGCGAGGTCTTCCCCTCGTGGGCGAGGTCGGTGACCATCGGCAGGAGGATGGCGACCGCGGCAGTGTTGTTGATGAACCCAGAGATGGGGCTGACGAGGCCGATGACGGCACCCAGCTGGCGCGACTCGCTGTCTTTCGTGAGCCCGGCGACCTTCCGGCCGAGTATCTGGACGACGCCGGTCCGCTGGACGCCGTCCGAGAGGATGAACATCGCCAGGACCGTCAGCGTCGCGGCGCTGGCGAATCCCGAGAGACCGCGGTCGGTGGCCGAGATATCGTCGGTGGGGTCAGCGTCGAGGACGACGAGCGGGTCGGCGAGTAGCCCGAAATCCGCGGCGAGCGCCGAGACCGGTTCGACGACCAGGAGCGCGACCAGGATCCCGATGGCGGTGATGTCGACGGGGACGGGTTCGGTGGCAAAGAGCACGAGCGCCACGAGGATGACGCCGAAGACGAACAGCGCACCCGCCGAGATCCCGAATGGCACGTTCGCTTCGGGGTGTGGGAACGGGAAAAAGTGTGTGGTCGGTACCGGCGAGCGACACTGCGCGCAGGACGGTGGACGCGACCGACGGGTGCTTCAAACGGACGCTGTAACCATCTGAAGGCACTTATCCGTCACTGCCCGATAGTCGAGTATGCAACGACGTGCCTTCATTTCGAGTCTCGCCGGCGGACTCGCCGCCCTCACGGGCTGTCTCAGCGACACCGGCCCGGGGTCGGACGACGAAACACCCGACGGAACGCCGGACGAAACAGCCGACCCGGGTGAGGACTCGACACCGACCGGTTCGCCGACGGACGGGACGCCCGACTCGACACCGACCGATTCCCCGACTCATCAGACGCCGGCGATCTCCGCCGACGTGACGGTCAACTCGATCCAGTTGCAGTACGGCGTCGTGATGCCGGACTCGCCGGACTCGATCGGTGTCGAGCATACCGATACGCCCTACGTGGTCGCCGCAGTGGACGTCGACGGGGAACTCCCGCCCGGGGACTTCACCCTCGAAGCTGGCGGCCAGTCGTTCGAACCCACGCAGATCGACCGCCTCTATCGCACCTCGTGGGGCGACGAGAGTTACTACGAAGGGAGCGGCGCGGGACTGCTCCTGTTCGAACTCTCGACCGGCCTGAGCGACCCTAAATTGACCTGGCCGGGTGGCGAGCAGTCCGTCGGCGAATCGGCGAGCGCACGACTCGACGCGGGGCCGCCGCAGTTCTCGGCGTCGTTCGACCTGCCGGAGACACACGAGGGAACCGAGGCGCCGCCCGTCGACATCGAGGTGACCAACGAGGGCGACACCGAAGCCCGGTTCCTCGCCGCGCTCAACCGCGTCGGCCCGCTCGTCGCCTTCACGCCCGTCGCACGAGTCAGCGAGGTGGTGGATGCGGGTGCGACGACGACGCTGACCGTCGCGGACAGCTGGGGCGGCGACGTCGGCGAGAGGGACTACGGCGAGACCGACCCGGACGTGACCTACCACCTCCACTACGGCGAGAAGTCGGCGTCTGCCGACATGCAGCTGGTCCTCTCGGACGGGACCGCGACCGGCAGTGGAACCGCGACTGGAACGCCAGTCGAGACCGAAACCCGAACCAGTCAGTGATTCCGCATTGACCGTCTCGTAGAAACGTTCGCGGGCGGCTATCGGTTCGTGGCTACTGTGCTCTGCTGAGCGTGTCATAGAAACGGTCACACGAGTGTGTGCGTTTAGCGATTCGAGTTGTCGCAGGTTCCGCAACCGCAGTCACGATCGTTTCGACCGCAGTCGTGATCGAGAGATGGAACCCCTCGGCGCGCTCGCCGTCCTCGCGAACGGAGTGAGGGCTCGAAAGTCGAGCGAAGCGAGTCTTTCGGGAGCGAAGCGAGGGGCGTCGCCTCAGCGACCTCTATCCGCGCGGGCGGTGCCGAGAGCGCGGATATGTCGCTGAGCGACCGCGAGCGGCCCGAGGGCTTTCCACTCTCACTGACGGGCGCGATAATGTCAAAAAGACAACTTTTCTTCCAAATATCTACTACACGAAAAGAGCTTCAAACTCACTCCTTGCACATAGCGCTGGCGAGCAAGGAGTGAGGGTTTACGAAGGATTCTAGGACACGCTGCTCTGCTTGCTGTGCTGTGCCGGACCAGACCGTTACGGCCCGCTCAACACGACCGTATCGAGGCCTCCCGTGTCGGAGCCGGTGCGGTACTCGCCGCGGATCCACAGGCCCTCGACGTCACCCAGGGCTAACTGGAGTTCTTCCTCGGTGGCGGGGTCGCCGGTCTCGCTGTTGGTCCAGCCGTCGGGCGAGAGGGGGATTTCGTAGGTGGTCCAGTCGGTGCCCGGCGGCGAGTCGAAGCGGTAGGCGAGTTCGACCGACTCCGAGACGATGACGACGTCGCGGGCGTCGAACCCGCTGTCGGTCGCCGACTGGGTCAGCGCGAACGAGAGCGTGCCCCCCTCGTAGGCCGACCTGTCGCCGAGATACCGGTCGGGGGCCGCCCAGAACCAGACGCCGCCCGCGACGTCGTCGTCGGCAGAGACGAATCCGCCGGCCTCGCCGCCCTCGGCGTTGTGGGTCGGGGCCGCGCTCCCGCTCTGTGCGTCACCCACGACCGTCCAGCCCTCGACGCCGTCGTCGAACGTACTCTCGATCTCCTCGGGCCCGGAATCCAGAATCCCCTGACAGCCCGCGAGCGCGAGACACACCGCGAGCACCGAAACGACCGCCTGTCGACGTTGCATGCGGTCTGTTCTTCAGGAACCAGCATATAGCTGCCGTGTAGCTGGCGTGTATCTGCCGTGCAACTGTCGTCTGTCAGGCACGCAGGTTCGGTGGCGTGTCGGAGAAACGCTCAGGATCTTGTGACCACAGGCGCGCTCGTCGTGACCGCGGTCGTGCTCGTGAGATGGAAGCCCTCGGCGCGTTCGCGGTCGCTCAGCGACATATCCTCGCTCACTGCGTTCGCTCGGATAGGGGTCGCTGAGGCGACTAGATGAACGCGAGCCCGCCTCACGGGTCGTTCCTCCCCGTTCGGCAAGTGGCGCGTGGCGCCACGCACGCCTCGCCCTTCCAGTCCGCCAGGGGACGCAGTCTGTGGGGCCAGCTACCGAACATAGAACGTCGAAACAGCCTGTGCCACAGACGTTTCCCCTGGCGGACTGAAAGGGCGAGGGCCGCTGGCGGTGAGCGGAGCGAACGAAGTCGCCTCAGCGACCTCTATCCGCGCGGGCGGTGCCGAGAGCGCGGATATGTCGCTGAGCGACCGCCAGCGGCCCGAGGGCTTTCAACTCACACTGATGAGTGCGGTTGCGGTCACGTCTACTCTCGCTAGCGAGCGGCCCGAGGGCTTTCCACGCACGACGTCGAGCACGGTGCGGGCTTCAGAACACGCTTCGCGTTCCGCGCAACCCGGACTTATGGTCAGTGGGAGTAATACGCCAGCCATGAGCCCCGCGGACGACACCGATCCGGAGTCGGATCTCGAAACCTCCCATGGCTACCCCCGGGAGCGTGCCGAGTTCTACCACCAGCGGCAGGTCGAGGGCCAGCGTCCGGACGTCGAGTTCTACGTCGAGCGGGCGCTCGGGGCCGACGGCCCGGTGCTGGAGATGGCCTGCGGGACCGGACGGATCTACCTCCCGTTGCTCGACGTCGGTGTCGACGCGGACGGCTTCGACCGGTCGGCGGACGCACTGGCGCTCCTCCGGGAGACCGCCGCCGAGGTGGGGTTTACGCCCTCCGTCTGGCGAGCAGACATGACCGCCTTCGCGACCGACCACACGTACGATCTCGTCATCTGTCCGTTCAACGCCGTCCAGCACCTGCTGTCCATCGACGCCCAGCTGGCCGCACTCCGGGAGGCCTACCGCGTTCTCCGGCCCGGCGGCCGGTTGTGTTTCGACGTGTTCGTCCCGCGGTTCGAATACATCACGGAGTCCTACGGCGAGACCGACACCGAGACGGTCGCCTACCGCGGCGCGCCACACGAGTTCCGGACGCTGACCGAACTGGTCGACGAGGTCGATCAGGTGATCGCCGTCCGGACGGAACTGGTCGACCCCGACGGCAAGCGGGTCTTCGCCGAGCGCCACCGGCTGAAGCTCCTCCCCCGGCGGGAACTCGAACTGCTCGCGCGACTCTCGCCGTTCGAGGACTGGACGGTGACCCGCAACTTCAGCGACGAACCGCTCGAGGACGGCGACGCCGTCCAGGTCTGGACGCTCGAGAAGGCCGACCAGTGAGAGCAGTCACTCCTCGCCAGTGAGGGGAACAGTCACTCCTCGCCGCCGGGCTGGTTGTACTCCATCCCCTTGCTGGTGACGCGCTCGACGGACTGTTCGGTCGTGGGGTCGATCAGGACGGGGCTGAACTCGTAGCAGACGGAGGGCTGGAACGTGGTGTCCCCGAACGTGCTCCAGAGGTCGCTGACGGCCTGGAGACTCTCCTCTTCGAGCGTGATCTGGACGTCCGTCTCGGCCAGCGACGCCGGCAGTTCGTCCGGGCCGAGTCGGCCGTTCTCCCGGAGGATCTGCATCGCGAGCCCGAGCACGCGTTGCTGGTCCAGCGTGTTCGCAGTCTCGTCGCTCCCGCTCTGTGAGGGGAAGGCGGTCAGCAGGTAGCGCAGGTCGAGCGCGAGCGGCGGTTCGCGCGTCCGCGTCTCGTCGACGACCGTCCGCCCCTGGTTTTTCAGGACGTGGTTCTCGCTGACGTCGTAGAGATACACCGAGAGCCTGACGTCGGAGTCGGCGCCCACGTCGGCCGGCGAGACCAGCGCGATCTCCGAGCGGTCGATGGCGACGACGTCACCCCGCTCGTCGATGCGGTCGCGCAGGAGTTCGACCAGCGTCTCGCTCGCCTCCGCTATCGCCGCGTACCCCGCCACGGGTCACCTCCTGGCCGTGTTACCGTGTCTCTGTCCGGGGTCGCGTCTGTGTCCGGAGCCGTGCCCGTTCGTCCCACGTTCACTGTGGCCATATCCCACCCACGACGCCCGCTCCCTTCACTCTATTGACCGGTCGTCGCGTTTGATCGGGGATGAAGGTGTCATGGGACAGTTCTCACACCTCCAGTAGCATTCCGGACTGTCGGCAAGTACAACCGACAGGTGTAGCAGATCGGAATTGCGACAGACATCCCGGTGATTTATCCTCGATGTTCTGGAACGATGTGTGGGATGACTTCGGACACCACCACCGACGAATACTTGAATTATATCGCGAATCTGATCGTTCTTGGCATTCTCATCAACGCCTACTACTACTTCGGATTCGGAGGAGCGATCGTCGCGTTGATCCTCGCCGCACTCCTCGAACCGATTTCGAGCGCCGATCTACTCGGAACGTCCGCTGACGAGGAGGACTGAGACTCACCCTTCTGAGAGATGATTACGACAGGCGAGAGCGATCTCAACTTGTGGCTGCTGAACTGACTCGCCGCCGTCGTGATCGTGAGGTGGAAGCCCTCGGTGGGCTCGCGGTCGCTGAGCGGGATATCCGCGCTCGGACAACCGCACCGCTCCGAACTCACGCGGATAGTGGCCCGCTCAGGCGACTCCGCTCGCTACGCTCGCCGCGAGCGGCCCGAGGACTTTCATCCCACGACGTCGAGCGCGAGACCAGAATTTGTTTCAGAGGCTTTCAACTGACCCGGGATTTAAGCGAGAGCGTGTCTCCGACTCACCGACCTATTCTAGTACTTCTCTGACGCGTTCGTGCTCCATACTTTCAGGGGTGTCTTCTGCACGGCCCACTACAGACAGTGTCAGCAGAGGGCCCCGCCCGACATAGACCTCACCCCGGCGTTGCTGGTGGTTTGCCTCGCGGTGCGCTTCTTTGCTATTGTCCGAAGGATGCCAATGAGTATTCGGGTGTTTGTTCTCGGGAAAATCGAGGGTATACTCCCCACCACCAGACGCAACGACTCGCACTTCGACTCCATCAGCCGTTTCCGTGATAGCATCCACAACTGAGGGATTGGTTTCCCTGTCTTCGGAAGTGGACTTCCAGCGAATATGGTCGCCAACGTCGAGCCGTTCCATGACCGAGTAAAGGTTTGACATAGGTCAAGCCGAAAGTCAGTGGTTAGCATCTTAATTCTATCTCTGGACTGACTGGTGCTTCCGAATTCCCTGTCCCCATTATTGAACAGCGAGCACAGTAGCGACTCGAAAACTCACTATATCAAACGCTGTGCGTTCGCTGTTCACGGTCGATCTCGCCGTCGCGGTGTCGTCAGATCCCCGAGGAACTACCTATCCTCACACGTCTCACGATCCGTCCAGGGGAGAGAGCCGGAGTTCGATGCCATACTCGGGGTGAACGGGAGCCAGAACCGAGTTTTCGGGCACCAGCACCTTCGGTGGGGGCGGCGTCTCGCCCGTCCCCTCGCCGCGCTGGGCACGGCCCTGTTCGCTGAGGAGGTGGGTCCACCCCTCGGAGGTGCCCACGTAGGTGCCGTTGAGGCTGGTGTCCTCGACGGCCCAGCCCTGCGTCGTGTACTCGAAACGGGCGTGGCTGGGCGAGACGTGCCGACCCTCGTCGGGGAGCACGAGCCAGGGTTCGGGCTCTCCAGCGGCGAGGCGGCCCATCGTCTCACCGTCGGTGACGGGACAGCCGACGCCGGTCGCAGGCTGGGTGACGAGGGCACGCTGGCGGCCGACGGCGCGGGCGACAGCAGCCGCTGCGGTGGTGCCGTCCGCGTATCTGGACCCGGGGTCGGGCATCGTCGCCCGTTCGATCACCTCGGCGAGCGCGCGCGAGCAGGTCCCGCCGAAGGAGAGGGGGTCGAGTCCGCTCGCCGGGACGTCCGCGGGGAGCACCTTCGCGCCGGTAAAGAGGTAGAAGGCGAGTTTGCCCCAGGCGTAGACGTCCGAGTGGGGTCCGGGGTCGGCGGCTTCGGCGTCGGCGTCGACCGCGGGCGAGTCCACGCCGGGGAGGAGTTCGAGCGGTTTGAACTGGTCGGCCTCGAAGCGCGTCGCGACGGGGCGGTCGGTCGTCGCCGCGGTGTTGAAATCCAGCAAGACCGGCCGCCCGGAGTTCCTGACGACGACGTTCTCGGGACGCAGGTCGAGGTAGACGACGCCGTTGCGATGGAGGAAGTCCATCGTCGCGACGAGGTCGAGGACGACCCGGCGGCGGACCGACGAACCCAGGTCGCCGTCGCGGATGCGCTCGTTGAGCGGCGCGCCGGGGAGATACTCCAGGGCGATGTAGGGGGTCTGGGCGTCGACGTCGCCGGCGACGTAGCGGACGACACTGGAGGGAGCGATACTGTCCTCGAAGCGACCGAGCGTCCGGGCCTCCCGCTCGAAGCGGCCGCGCACCTCCTCGGCGTCGTGCGTGCTCGTATCGGCGAGTTTGAGCGCGACGGTGTCGTCGTGTTCGGCGTCGCGTGCGCGCCAGACGGTGGCGAAGCCGCCGCTGCCGACGCGTTCGCGTAACTCGAAGCGACCGGCGACCGTCTCCCCCTCGGCAGGCATACGCGTCGGCCACTCCCGGCACGGGCAAAGGTCTGTCGCCGGTCGGAGCGTCAGCGACACCGGCTGGTAGAGAGACACTACCGTCGGCCGGAGCGAGGGGTACGACGGTCGATTTCCGTGTTTCGTCGGTGGAGCGGGCCGAGGCCACCCTAGAGATTGATTAATCAGGGGAGGGTTTGTTCAGCCAATAGATGTCGGGTGAGATACCGGAGCGAGTGACCTGCGAGGTGTGCGGGACGTCGTTCGACCCCAGAGAGAGCCGGGGCTGGTGTCCGAACGAGGCGTGTGGCAAGTGGCAACACCCGTCGTTTCCGCTGTCGGAGAACGCCGCACGGGGGGCGGCCGATGGGGGCGTCAACGCGCCGACGAAAGTCTGTCCGAGTTGCGGGAAGGACGTCCGGGCCGACGCCAACTTCTGCAAGTTCTGTTCCCACGAGTTCCCGGACGAACCTGCACAGGAACCGACCGGCGGGGGAGACCCCGGACTGGACGCGTGTCCGGACTGTGGAGCGGACCTGTCGTCGATCCCGCCGGACAGACTGGCTGACTGTCCGATCTGCGGGACGGACCTGAGTAGCGTCCTGGCCGACCAGACCGAACCGGACGTCACGCCGGCGGACCTGACGGACTGCCCCGCCTGTAGCGCCGACCTGACGAACATCCCGGCGGACATGCGGATGGTCTGTCCGGACTGCCGGATCGACCTTCAGGAGGCGATACGCACCCATGGCGTCGGCGACGGAGCAGCGGGCGGCGGTGGCGGTACCGCCCAGGCCGGCGGCGCGGGTGCAGGCGGGCAGACCGGCGGCGCAAACGCACAGGCGGGTGGACAGGCCGGTGGCGGTGCAGGCGCGGGCGGACAGGCCGGCGGTGCGGGCCCGGGCGGGCAGACCGGTAGCGTCGACCCGGAGACCGGCGAGGCCGCCGAGAGCGTCGACACGATCAAGGGGATCGGGGCGAGTTACGCCGACCGGCTGGCGAACGCGGGCGTCGAGACGGTCGGCGACCTGGTTCGAGCGGACCTCACAGAGCTGTCGGCGGCGACGGATGTCTCGGAGAAACGCCTCGGCGAGTGGGTCGAGCGCGCGCCAGTCGACCCCGCCGACGTCGGCGCGACGGGCGGTGACACGGACCCGACAGCCGGCGGTCCGGCCGGCCCTGGCGGTCAGGGGGGCAGTCAGGCTGGTGACGCCGCCGACCAGGCTGGAGGCGCTGCCGGCCAGGCGAGTGCGGGTGGACAGGACCGCCAGAGCGGGCACGATACCGGTCGCCAGGGTGGTCGCGCGAGCAGTGGCCAGCAGAGCGGTCGCGCGGGTGGCGGTCAGCAGAGTGGGCGGGCGACCAGCGGGCAAGGGACCGGCGCGAGCGGCCAGAGCGGTGGTGGCCAGGGCCGGAACCAGCCGAACGTGCCCGGGAGTGGGAGTTCCTCGGGCGGTGGTCGGACAGGCAACCAGCAAGGCGCCGGCGGGCAGCGTACCGGCGGACAGAGTGCAGGCGGCCAGAGCGGCGGTGGCCAGGGCCGGAACCAGCCGAGCGTGCCCGGGAGTTCCTCGGGTGGCGGCCAGGGCCAGGGCGGCCGCGCGGGGCAGGCCCACCCCCACTACAGTACGGTCGTCCTCGAAGTGATGGGCCAGGAGATCCGCGCGAACCCGGGGGATACGGTCGGGCGGGAGGTCCGCACGGCGATGGTCGAGGGCGGCGCACCGGACGACGACGCCGTCTACGTCCACCGTGAACACCTCCGGGTCGAACAGGAGGGTGACGCGTTCTATCTCGTCCGACTCGGACAGAACAGCCTGAAGATAAACGGGACACCGGTAGGGCAACACGAACGGGCCGAAGTCTCGAACGGTGACGAGGTCTCGTTCTCGGAGGTCGTCACGGCCGACGTGAGACTCGAATGACCAAGCTCACGGCCGAACTGGACCGGGCACAGGTCGCTGCCAGCGGGTCGTCGGTGACGGGGTCGGTCCGCATCGAACCGGGGATGGTCGAGGCCGACGCCCAGCGCCACATCGCGCTCTGTCTCGACACCAGCGGGTCGATGTCCGGCGAGAAGATCGAGCAGGTCCGCGAGGGCGTCCGCTGGGTGTTCGGTTACCTCGCGGAGGACGACTACCTCAGTATCGTCGCCTTCGACGACGACGTCGAGGTGGTGTTGCCCGCGACCCGGTGGGGGACCATCGCGCTCGACGACGCCGACGAGGCCGTCCAGGACCTCCAGGCCGGCGGCGGGACGGACATCCTCGCGGGCCTGGAAGTCGCCCACGACACCCTCGCGGACCTGCCGACCGGCCCCGACGTCGGCCGGCGAATCCTGCTCCTCTCGGACGGACGCGACGAGACGCCGACGGAGGCGTTCGCCGAGTTCGCCCGCCGCGTGCGCCGCGACGACGGGATCGCGATCCCCGCCGCGGGCATCGGCGACTTCTACGACGAGGACACGATCCGGGCGGTCGCCACCGCGTCGGACGCCGAGTGGGTCCACCTCGCACAGGCCGCCGACATCGAGAACTTCTTCGGGCGGAAAGTCGAGACGCTGCGGACCGTGGTCGCGCCGAGTCCGAACCTGGAGATCGGTCTCCCGGAGGGCGCGTCGATCCACGACGTCTATCTCCGTCGTCCGCAGGTCCGGGACGCCAACTACGAGTGGGTCGGCGACACCGTCCGGGTGTTCCTCCCCGACCTGCTGGAGTTCGAGACCCAGGAGGTCGTGTTCACCGTCGAGACGCCGCCCTGCGCGGCGGGCGGACAGTTCACGCTCGTCGACGTGACGCTGAACACGCCGGCGGAGGCGGCGAGCACGGCTGTCGACGTCGAGTGCGTCACCGACCCGACCGGCGACACGCGCGTCGAATCGACGGAGGTCGCCGTCAGACACGTCGAGACGATGGTGCGCAACGCCGCCGGCGAGGGTGACGTCGACCGCGCCGAGACGATCCTCCGGCAGGCCACAGAGGGCGGTGGCAGTGGTGATCTCGACGCACAGGAGACGCAGATCGCTGGCGGACCTGAAGCGGACGGGGAGCCGATGGACGACCAGGAGACCAGGATCGCAGGTGGACCAGGCGAGGACCGGATGGACGACCAGGAGACCAGGATCGCAGGCGGGTCCGAAGACGCTGGTGACCCACCCGGCGGGCCCGGACAGGGTGACACAACAGCAGGCGGCGACGACTTCGGCGGGGAGGAGACGAAGATACGGGGTGGGATCGCGGACCTGCGCGAGGCCGACGACGAGACGCTCTCGGAACTGGAGACCGTCGTCGAGCGCGCCTCGTCCGAGGACCTGGAAACCCAGTACGAGACGACGAAGATCGAACGGGAGGAGTAGATGCCCTGGGAACCAGAGGAGGGTTCGGTGGTCGCGGACCGCTACCGGCTGGAGGAGTTCCTGGGCAAGGGGGGGATCTCCCGGGTCTGGCGGGGCGTCGACGTGGAGACTGGCGACGAGGTCGCGATCAAACACCCCAACTACGACTCCTCGAACCACCCGGACGTCGTCGACGAGAGTATCCGGAGCGAACTCGACGTGTTGCAGGTCATCAAGGACGCCGGCGGTCACCCGAACGTGATGCAACTGGTCGACAGCGTCGTCCACGGGGACATGCTGTTCATCGTCGTCGACTTCGTCCGCGGGGAGGACATGCAGGACGCCGTCTCGCGACGCGGCGGCATCACCAACCCAGAGGACATCCGGACCGTCGGGATCGCCCTCTGTGAGGCGATGAGTTTCCTCCACCGCAACGAGGTGATCTATCGCGACCTGAAACCGGACAACGTCATGTTGCGCGACGACCTCTACCCGGTCCTCATCGACTTCAACACCGCGAAGGGGTTCCAGCCGGAGGTCGCGGGCGACGGGTCGGGCGTCTCCGGGACCGTGATCCCGAACCCCGTCTACAAACCCCCCGAACTGAACAACGACCCGGAACTCGTCGGCTACCGGCAGGGGCCGTGGTCGGACGTCTACTCCATCGGCAAGTTGCTGATGTTCATGCTCTCGGGCAGCGGCGTGCGCAAACACGCCGTCGACCCGCGCGATTTCCCGGGGACGCGCTCGACGCCAGCGTATCTGGCCGAGATAATCGAGACGGCGACGGCCAAACACAAGGACGACCGCTATCGCAACGCGACCGTACTGGCGCGGGTGCTCGAAGCGCGCGACCCCCAGCCCCCGGACGTCGCCCGGGTGGTCCACCTCCAGGGCGAGCAGACCTACGAGATCTACCCCGGCGACACCATCGGGCGCCAGGCCGCGGACGGTCCACAGCCCTCCATCGCGCTCGCGGACCCGGACAAGTACATCTCGGCGGTCCAGGTGCGCTTCGACCAGACCGACGAGGGCGAGTGGGTGTTGCGCGACCACAGCCTCAACGGGACCTACGTCAGAAGTCGTGCCGGCGGGGACGGCGGGGACAGGGGAGGGCGCGAGGACGGCTGGGAGCGAGTCCTCTCGGCATCGGGCCGGGAGCGCCTCGAAGAGAAGGGCGACGACCCGGGTGCGGACGGGGACCCGCCGCCCGAAGAGCGAGTGCTCGCCCCCGGCGACGAGATCGCGCTCGTCCACCCGGAATACCCAGTCTGGCTCAGATTCGAAGGGAAAGAAGGCGAACGAGCGGGGGAAGGGGAGGGGACCGGATAGATGGAGTACGCCACAGCGCTCGACGTCGGCGAACGGAAGCGGCGACAGGGCGGAATCAACGAGGACAGTGTCGCAGTCACCCTCCTCGACGAGGGCCACCGCGACACCGAGCGGCGAAGCGGCGTGTTCGTCGTCGCGGACGGCGCCGGCGGCACGCAGGCCGGCGATATCGCCTCCTACGTCGCGACCGTCGAGGTGAGCCGCCGCCTCGTCGACCGCCTCTGGAGCGAGCGACGCCTCGCCGAACTGTCCGGCGCCGTCGGTGGCGAGGGTCACGACCTCGAACTCACGGACGGCGTCGTCGACGACCCGCTGGCCGACGCGAGCGACGCGACCATCCAGCACGCCATCGAGACGGCGGTCGAGGCCGCGCACACGCACATCGTGGAGGTGATCGGCGAACTCGACCTCGACAGCGCGTACACGACGGTCGTCGTCGCCGTGGTCGCGGGCGGGCGCCTCCACTACGGCTGGGTCGGCGACAGCCGCGCCTACGTCGTCAACCTCGGGGACCGCGAGGAGAGCCAGCGCGTGACCCGCCTGACGAGCGACCACTCGGAGGTCGAGCGCCTCGTCGAGCAGGGCGCCATCGACGAGGTCGAGGCCCACGTCCACCGGCGGGGCAACCGTATCACGCGCGCGCTCGGTGGGACCCGTACGGAGGACCCTGCGCTCTCGACGATATCGGTGGATACTGCGTCGGTCCCGCTCTTTGGCGACGACGTCGTCCTCCTGACGAGCGACGGCCTGATCGACGCCTACACCGGCGCTCCGCAACTCCACCGGGAGTACGAGGACGCCGAGGACACCGAACCCGTCGCCGACCGCATCCTCGAGAAGGCCGTCACCGACGACGAGATCGGTGAAGTCGTCCGCGAGGCGGAGTCGCTGTCGGCCGCCGCCGACCGGTTCGTCGAACTCTCCAACGAGCGGGGCGGCAAGGACAACCTCTCGCTGGTGCTCGCCCGCGACGAGACGCTCCCGCCCGGCCCCGCGGGCAGTCTCCCGATCCGCAGCTACGACCCCGACCCCGAGGAGGTCATCGACTGGGACACCGTCAAGCAGTTCCCCGACGCCGAATCCGCGACGAGCGACGCCGCGACCGGTGACGCCGACAGTACCGGCGGAACCGAAACGGAGACCGGAGAGAGCGTGGAGGCCGCGGACGACGCGAGCACCGGCGACCGCTCACAGTCGGCCGTGGGCGATCGGTCCCGGGCGGACGAACGGTCCCGGGCGGACGACCGGCGCCAGACAGACGACTCGACGACCCACATCGACCGCGGCGAACCGGGACGACAACCGGACGAGACGGACGCAGACGGGGAGAAGTAGCTACTCGATCCCGGTGCCACAGACGGGGCAAAACTCCCCGCCCGCGTCGATCGTCTCGCCGCAGTTCGGACAGAACTGTGCCCCGGCGTCCGCCTCGCCAGTGTCAGTCCCGTCGTCAGCGGCGTCCCCGTCGCCGGCCGTCGACCCGGGGTTACCGGTTGCCCGCCCTGCCTCGCCCGTCGCTGGTGTGGCTGACTCCGTCAGTTCGGCCGCCGAGACGTCGCCGGATTCGACCAGCGAGAGCGCGTGGTCGGCGGCAGCCCGCTGGTCGGCCGGTGCGCCCGCGTCCCTGGCCAGCCCGCGGAGTTCTGCCGCAGTAAAGGCGAGAGACCCGGTGTCCTCGTCGGCGTCTTCGAGTCTCGTCCGGACGTCCGCGACGGCCTCGGAGACGACCGCCGTGTAGTCGTCTTCGAGGGTGGCCAGCGCGCTCCGGGCGTTCCGGCGGACCGGCGCGGACTCGTCGGCGACCCGGCGGGCCAGCGCGTCGACGCCCGGTCGAACCGCGTCGGGGTCCTCGGCCGCCAGCGCGGCCAGCGCGAACGTGGCGTGGCGCCTGACCGCCTCGCTCTCGTCGTCGACGGCACCCAGCAGCGCGTCGACGGTCCGCTGGCTCACCTCGTTTTCCCGGAGGGCGTGACCGAGTGCGAAGGCGGCGGCTGCACGGGCCCCGGCGTCGGCGTCGTCGAGCAGGGCAGCGAGAGCGGGCGTGGCCTCGACGACGGCGCCGGGACAGGTCGGGCCGGCGGTCCCGAGCGCGACGGCCGCGGCCCGGCGAACGGCCGGTGCGTCGTCGTCGAGACACCCCCTGAGGTCGTCGGCACCGGCACAGACCGCCGCGGGGTCGACCTCGGCGATGGCGGCGAGTGCGACAGCCGCGTTGCGCCGCACGGCCGACCGGTCGTCGTCCAGCAGGCCGAACAGCCGGTCGAGGACGCCGGGTTGGGCCAGCGACGCCGCGTCGGCCTCGGCCAGCGACGCCAGCGCACCCGAGGCCGGCACGACCACGGGGCCCTCGTCGTCGAGGACGGTCACGAGCGCCGCGAGGTCGCCCACGACGGCGTCGGGGTCCTCGGCGGCGATCCGCTGGAGTGCGACCGCCGCGTTCTCGTCGCTCGCGTCGGCGAGTCGGTCGGTCAGCCCGTCGACGAGGTCGGTGCCCGCGTCCGGTCGCACCCCCGCGAGCGCCGCCGCTGCCCGTGTCGTCCGCCGTCGAACGTACGCCGAATCGGCCTCCAGGTACTCCGTCATCTCCGCGACGTACTCGGCCAGTGCCGCCGGGTCGGTCTCGGCGAGGCGCCCCAGTCGTGCCACCCGCTCGCGTCTGTCCACGCCCTGCTCGCTCATACTCGCGGCTTTCGACGGGTGCCGGCAAAACTGTTCGGGCTCCGAGGGCTTTCACCTCTCACTGACGACTGCGGTGCTGTCTGCGGACGCCCCTTCTCTCGCTCTTACTCTCCCCTGAAACAACTGATACCCACACACCGTTCTACGACACACTCTCAGACGACACCTAGCGCGCAGTCGGGCTGTCGTGGTCGGCCAGCGCCTGCTTGACCTGGAGGGCAGCGCTGGCGGCGAGACCGCGTGCGATGTCGTCACGTTCGTCGTCCGAGATCGACCGTTCGGGGTCGTCGGGCGAGTAGCCGGCGGAGACGACCGACCCCACGGGCGGGCGGACGGCGACAGTGGCTTCCGGACCGTCCGCTCCGGACGACAGTTCGGACCCGACGACGAACTCCCCCGGGAGGTACTCGCGAGTGCGGTCGGCGACCCGCGAGAGGTCACGCTCGATGCGACGGCGCTGGTCTTGCGACAGCGACTCCGCGTCCATCCCCTCCGACCCGAACGGCGAGTTACCGTACATTCTCGCTCCCCTATGTGACGGGGGGTCTTAACCCTGGTGAGTGGGGCCAATGTCACACCCCGGCGGCTGTGACACCTCGGCGACCGCCGACAGCGACGTGACGACCCCCGACCACGACGCGACGACGGCTTCGGGACAGTCCGACGGCGACGTCACAGTGGTCCGAATTATCGACGGGACGCTGGTGAACGATCGGGACAGACCGCCGTGTGAGACGCTCACAGCCGGCAGAGCGGGTGGTCTTCCGAACGGGTTTTTAGGTTCGATACGTAAGAGTGGATACGTGTCCCGTTTCGGATACAACCCGGTGCGTGCCCTCCTCCTGGCGATCGGATCGCTGGTCGCACGGACGGGTCTCATCGACCGGTCGCGCGTCGAGCGGGCGACGGACCTGTCCTGGCCCCGCATCGTCACCGGCCTCGCGCGGATGTCCCGGACGACGGCCGACATCGCGATGGTCGGGATCGCGGTCGGACCGGCGGCCATCGCCGGCGTCGGCTACGCCCGTCCGTTCTGGGGGCTGGCCTTCGCGCTCGGGGGCGGCATCGCCGGCGGGACGATCAGCCTCGTCTCCCAGCGCTACGGCGCCGGCGCTCACGACGAACTCGCGCTCGCGGTGAAAGCCAGCGCCGCCCTCGTGGTGCTCGTGACGCTCCCGGTCGTCGCAGTCTACCTCGTCGCCCCCGGCTTCCTCGTCGACGTCATCGGGTCGGGCGAGATGGCCGTCGGCTACGGCGGCGACTACCTCGCGGTGGCCGCGCTCGGGGTGCCCTTCGCCGCACTCAACCTCGTCGGCAGTCGGACGCTGGTCGGCGCCGACGACGCCTGGACGCCGATGGTCCTCCGGGGCGGCGGTGCCGCGGTCAACATCGCCATCAACGCGGTCCTGATATTCGGACTCGGGATGGGCGTCGTCGGCGCGGCACTCGGGACGGTGGTCTCGAACGCCCTCGTCGCGGGGCTGTTCGCGGTCGGGCTCGCCCGCGGCGGCCTCCCGCTCGTCGGGGAGTTTCCCGTCCAGGTACCCGTCTCCGGCCCGCACTTCGACCGGTCGCTCGTCTCCGACCTGGTCGAGGTCGCGACGCCACTTGTCGGGACGAGTCTCGCGCGCGTCGGCGGGCAGTTCCCCAAACTCTACATCGTCGGGCTGTTCGGGCCGAACGTCGTCGCGGCCTACGTCGTCGCGATGCGAGTCCGCGCGCTGATGAGCACGCCCAACTGGGGGTTCTCGATGGCGTCGTCCAGCCTCGTCGGCCAGGCACTCGGCGAGGACGACGAGCACGCCGCGGGCGAGTGGGCCAGTGACCTCCTGTGGTTCTCGCTGGCCACCTTCGCCGTGATCGCCGCCGGCGTGTTCGTCTTCGCCCGTCCCATCGGGAGCGTGTTCGTCGACGACCCCGCCATCCTCCCGACCGTGACGACGTTCGTCCGCGTGGCCTGTGTGGCCGTCATGTTCAGTGGCGTCTACGGCGCTGCGACCGGCCCCCTGCGCGCCAGTGGCGACACCCGCTGGCCGCTGTACGCCACGCTGGCCGGCCTCTATCTGTGTACCATCCCGGTCGCCTACCTCGGCGTCGCCGTCCCGACCGTCGGGATCACGGCGCTCTACGCCGCCATCTTCGTCGAGAAAGCCGTCCCCGCGCTCGTCGTCTATCACCGCTACCGGTCGGGGACCTGGAAGGTCGTCAGCCGCCAGTTCCGGCCCGAAGCCACTCCGGGCGACTGAGCAGGCGATGCCGACCTCACCCCCACCCCGGACAGCTCAGGTCCCGGTTTCCGTTTCCTGCCGGTCCAGGTAGTCGTTGACCAGTTGCGGGAGGACGACGCCGACGACGAGGACGACACCGGTGCCGACCCAGGTAGGCGTGTGGACCATGGTCGCGAACACGTACAGGAGGACCAGTGCCGCCGTCCCCGTGGTGAGGACGACTTTGTTCTCTCGGGAGACCATGCCGAAACTGTCGGTCGGGAATCAGATACATCTGTCGACGGGACCTCTATCGGCGAAGCAGTGTCCATCAGGAATGCCGGCGATAGACCAGCACCCGAGATTCGCGAGCGGCGGCTCAGTGTAGCTTCAACCGTGGATTTGCGAGTACGCCGTCTTCCGATCAAACTACCAAACTCAACTCATCTCTTTGAAACGGTGCAAGACGCACAGCGCGAGTCGGTCACGAGTGAGTGGTGTATCGGGGCGAATCTGGTGGTCGATACAGAGCTGGTACTTATCGTGGAAGTCGAGTCCACCACGTGTACCCGAGATTGGTGGACGAAAAGCGGGTGGTTGGCCGGAACGAGTGCCTTATACCCATCCAGCGGGGAGGTCGTTCTCGTGGTTGTGGTTCTCTGGCCGAAAGTGCTGTTCTCTGAAACTGGGGATTAGCTGTCTGGTTTATCCACAGTCCCAACCAATCCACAGATATGAAAACCATCTTAAGGGGTCAACAAAAAATCGTTCCCCGGTCGAGACGAGCAGCCCTTCAACTCGGGCTAGCTGCACTCGGAATCGTCGTGATACTCGGGAGTTTCGTCAGGTTTGCCACCGTATTCACAGCGATGCCGCCGAGTGACAGTGGCTTTGCTGAAGGATTAGCAATCATGCTGTTCGGCCTGTATATGCTAGCTGGATTCGTAGTTCTAGCGGCTGGGCTCTGGACTCCTCAACGTGAAGACGATGGAATTCAGTTCTCACCGCGACAGCGAACGCTACTCGCGTACGGTGCCGTGGCACCGGTCGTGAGCATTCTCGCTATTCCGATAGGAATCACGATTGCTCCACCACTATCCACCCCGGTGAATACGGCACTCGTGGCTCTTCTCGTAGGTATGATAATCAGCGGACCGCTCGCCACAGCGGTTGTTATGGCGATGAAACTTCGATCTGCACTGAGATGAGCATCATGAACACCGTCTGAATAACCCGAGTTTTGCTCGGAGTACTATACGCAGTGGGCGCCGTTGTACACATCTTTTTCACGCTCTTCCTCCCCGACCTGTACCGATCCACAAACCACCCGACGGGGAGGACCGCGAGCGCTTCTTGACCGACTCCACCGAACTGCGGGAGCGTCACGAAAAGGTAGCCACCCATCGCTACGAGGACGGCGACTCCCCCGAGGACGGTCTTGTGGCGGGCGACGAACGGGGAGGTGGCAATCAGTAGTGCAACAGCGTAGCCGAGAACCATCCCGACGAGGACAGCGGTGAGACCGAGGAAGACGGCAGCCAGCTGTATCAATCCACGTGGAACAAATCATGCGGACTTGCTGCATACACCCTCTATATCGGTCACGACGGTACTGACAGCGGCTGAACAGCAGTCAACGACGCTGCTGAATAGAGTGCGCGTATCGGTCACGAAGGATGGGTCGTGAGTTTCCTAATCGAATCATACGATATAGAGGGAGAGCAGTCCCCCGTCAGTATGCACAGGTACGTGCGAGGAAACGACCCAGACTGTGAGAAGCTATGAGGTGGATTCTCTGATACACTCCCGGCATCTGCTAAACCGAACACCGCAGTTTCACGCTTCAGTACGGGACCAGTGATTTAGTGGTTCACCAGTCGTAATTTGCTCATCAGCAAGGAGCCGATCGTGTACCACACACGCTACAATACCAAACAGCGCGGACACGATTCCGACGACTCCAAAAGGGGAGATTATGAATTCGCTCCCACCTGCCAGGAACACCGTGGTGAATACACCAAGAAAGAATGATCCATGAAAGAACGTCGCGGCAAGCACCGACTTGGCCCGGACGGTCAGGTAGGTGTAGATCGGCGACCAAGCCACGGTCGCAGCAGTCATCGTGAGGATTCCGGCCAATGGTTCGTCCGGGAACTGGAGTCCGAGAAGGATGAGCGGGGTGTGCCAGATACCCCAGACTAACCCTGTCCATAGCGATAGTTTCCAGAATCCGAGTGGTGCCAGCTCGGTGAGCAACAGCCCCCGCCAGCCGAGTTCTTCGCCGAAGGCGGCCAGCGCGAAGAGCGTTCCCCCGAGGACGAGTCCGAAACCGGTCAGGAGAACGACGATCGGAATGCCGGTCGCCTCCAGTTCTGCTATCGCGTCAACGGCATCGACCTCCGTGAGGCCGAGTTCGAGGAAGAACGCCGAATAGTCGGTCCTAAACGTCGTGCCCGGGAGCATGCGACCGACGCCAATCATCACGGCAGTAAGTCCTACCGGTGCGACCCAAGCGAGGACAACCCACCGGATGCGACCGAGGTAAAGACCCGCCCCCTTCCGAATGGATGCTCGGCGAAAACGGAGGAGCGTGATTGCCGCGATGGCAGGGGCCCCCATGAAGATGAGAGTGCCAATGCCCTGACCGGAACTACTTCCGAGATTGACATCGGCGAAATAGAGGACGGTCATCCCACCCCACGAGATGGCAAACGTGAGGACCAGGAACTCCGAAACTGTTCGAATATTTACCGAGGTTTGTCGTAATAGTCTTCTCAATATACCGATATATTCGTTCAATAAAGTAATAAAACTAGGGTCGAAGACTGATACGCACGCATACTGAGTTGGCGGTTCACGCCTCTCAGTGTAGCTTCAACTCTGGATTTGTAGCTCCCCTTCGAGCTCAACCGGATAGAGTTGGCGTAGCTTGATCCGAGCGTCGTCAGTGGTAAACTGCCAGTCGATAGGACGATTCGTTTCATTCCGACGCTTTTGCCACGCAGCGACCTCCGCTCGGAGGGTCGCTGCGTGATAGATACGGCGATCAAGACACTGTCGTTTGAGGACGCCAATCTCGATCTCGGCCATGTTCAGCCAACTCCCGCGCTTGGGCGTGTAGTGGAACTCGAAGCGATCAAGATACGCCCGAGCTTGATCTGGCGGGAAGAACTGGTAGAACGCAGCCGGTTTGTGCGTGTTGAGTTGGTCCATCACAACCCGGATGCGGTCCGCATCCGGGTAGTGAACGTCTGCGAGTTCGACAATGCGGCCAATCCACTCTGTTTCCGTCTCTTCTCAGTGATTTCGACGGCTACCCACCCAGTCAACGGTTCAGTCGAGATGTGGAGTCGTTGTTTCCCGTTGCGTTCGTACCGATGATCGACGCGAGCGACCGCTCCCGGTTGGGCCGGGAGTGGATCGCGTTCGTGTCCGCGGAGTGCCTTGCTGGATTCGTCAAAACAGATGACTGGACGAGCCTCGTCGTACGGTTCGTGGTAGACCTCGAGAACGTCTTCCATGTAGTAGACGAAATTAGCGTCCTGTTCGGGCGGTATCTCCCAATAACTGGAGAGGTGAGGTTTCAGGGCGTTTTTTTAGCTTCTGTCGGACGGCCTCGTGAGAGATCGACTCGAAGTCGATCTCGTCGAGGGTGACGAGTTCGTCAGCAAGGAGGTGGAGCGTCCAGCGTGCGTGGCCCTCTGGCGGTTCGCTGCACGCGAGTTTGATGAGATGGGCTTCGGCTTCTCCGTCGAGTTTGCGTTCGTATTCGCGGTCGGGCTTGCGGCGATGAATCGCCGCGAGCCCTCGTTCGGTGTAGTCTTTGCGGACGTTGTGGACTGTCTGTGGGTGACAGCCGACGTGCTCACTGATCGTCGCATCAGTGAGCCCGTCGTCAGCTTTCAGCAGGATGCGTGCGCGTGTGTTATCCTGCGCTCTCCGTTCACCGGTAGAAATGAACCATTCCAGGGTCTTGCGATCTTCCTCGCTGAGATCGACGATATATTTCTTTCCCCCCATTCCAGTAGATACGTGCTCAGAGGAGATGACGTTATACTGTCACGGTTGAAGCTACACTCAGCTCTCGTCAGCGGCCCACGCGACGGCGTTGCGGAGCAGCTGTCCGAACGCGTCGCTCTCGAAGGCCTCGTCGGTGTGACCCAGCGAGATGTAGGCGACGCGCCCCTCGGACTCGTTGGTCCAGACGACGGGGTAGTCCTCCAGATCGGGGTGGTCCATCCGGGCGAGTACCGTGATGTCCTCGTCCACTTCGACCTGGTAGGGCTCGTCGAACACCGAGAAGTCGTCGACGCCCGCGACGACGGGGTGGTCACCGACGATGTCGACACCGAACTCGGAGTCTTCGGGGTGGGTCAGGAAGTGCCCGCCGACCAGTTCGCGCAGTTCCGGGAACGGTTCCTCGCGGTGGTCGAGCACCTCGTCGGGGTCGTCGGACGCCGTCGACGTGAGGTCGGATGCGCAGTGGACACCGACGTAGCCGCCGCCCTCGGCGACGTGTGTGAGCAGGGCGTCGAGCTGTTCGTCGGTCAGCGCCGAGTCGGTCAGGTAGTCGACGAGAACGTCGTACTCGCCGGTCAACGCGTCGCGGTCGGTCGTGACCGTCACGTCGTGGTCGGCGAGGATCGATTCGAAGTAGTCGGCTTTCCCTTCGATCTCGTGGAACGGGAAGGTGTTCTCCCCGAGGACGAGCACTGTAGTCATCACCCGGAGGTGACCGGCCACCACCGTAACGTCTCCGATACACCCACAGTGTCGCCGGAAAGTGTGGTCCAGTCCCGGTCGCGTCCAGCGACGACGTGACACCCGTTATCGCACTGCTTTGGTCTGCATACACATACCGCACAAACAATTATTACATTCCGGTTCGATAGTCGATACATGGCGACACGTCAGGAGGAGACCCCGACGTATCACGCGTGTACCTGTGGTGAGCAGTTCGAAACCACGGACGACCTTCTGGAACACGCACGAGAGGCACACGGGCTCGAAGTAGCCTGATCCTGGCGCGGTCGGTCGTCGTTCTCGCTTCGTTAGCGGCGGGACCGTTCGTCTCGACTGGCGGGTGGTGGCGAACCGGTCGGTAATCGCCGGTCACATCCTGACACGGAATTCGTGATACCCGCCGTGAGACACTTCGAGCGAGCCGATCCACCAGTTCCACCGTTCGGCGAGCGTGTGCCCGTCCGGGGCGTCGTCGAGGTTGTCGAGGACGTCCGCGACGGTGAGTTCGTAGTCGAAATCCTCGGTGATCCGCCCGGAGTCGGCCAGGTCACGGGCCTGCCTGGCGACGACGTGACGCGTCTCCTCGTCCCCGTCGTACCGTTCCAGTGCCGACTTCAGTCGCGCGTGGTCCACGCCCCTCTCTCTGCTTTCGAGATTCTTCAAGGTGGCTGCTGCGCCCCGGTGTCCGTGACGGACGCGGCTGACGTCTCAGACCTGTCCGACGGTGATCAGTACAGGGTGTAGAGGTAACAGTTGCAGAGAGACCAGCCCCCGCGACCGCACTCGTGATCGCGAGATGGAAGCCCTCGGCGCGCTCGCGGTCGCTGCGCGGGATATCCGCGCTCTCCGCACCGCCCGCGCGGATACTGGCCCGCGCAGGCGATTTCGCTCACTGCGTTCGCCGCGAGCCCGCCTCGCCCTTCCAGTCCGCCAGGAAGTGATCTGTGTGGTCGGCTACCGAGCATTCCATGCCGAGTCAGCTCGTGCAGCGTACTTTTCCTGGCGGACTGAAAGGGCGAGGGTCGCTGGCGTCGAGCGAAGCGAGTGTAGTCGCCTGAGCGGGCTCTATTCTCGCGAGTGCGGCGCGGTGGGGCTGTCCGAGCGAGAATATCCTGCTTGGTTCGAGAGACCGTGGCTCTCTCGTCATCCCGAAAATCTTCGATTTTCGGAGACAGCGACCGCCAGCGGCCCGAGGGCTTTCATCACACTACGTCGAGTGCGCTGCTGTCGTCGAGAAGACTCTCTTCAGCTCTGAATCACTCTGCAACAACTGCTCAGTACGCAGCTCTATCGAACGATATCTCTGGAGTCGGAGAGTGGCTGAGGGGAGTAAGCCCCCTTCTGTTCCATCGGCATTCGGCTGAGCGCCCGCGCCGCGTCCGGGCTACCTGTCGCGCGGGCTTGCACCGGTGAGGATTCGCCGTTCCATCCGTTCTCTCCCGTCCATCCTCGGCGGGTCAACTCCCCCTTGCTTCGGCAGTGCCTCGCTCGGGGTTCGCGCGCCTCATCGGTCGGGGAGAGGGGTCTCGTTTCTGTTCCAGAGCCAGCGGTCTCCCGCTCCGGGTTTGCACCCGGTCACCTGCCCGGACGGTGGGGGGACTTTCCTCATGTCCCTTGCACGCCCCGGAATCCGGAGCGCGGGCCGGGACACGGTAGCCGGGCTCCCTCTGCCATAAAGTCGTAGACGACTCGACGGATTAAGCCCGTCGGTCACTCGCGGCCGGTCGCGTCGTCGCTGGAGGCGTCACCGGACGATTCCTCGGTGGAGGCGCCAGCGGGCGATTCCTCGATGGAGGCGCCAGCGGGCGATTGGTCAGTGGAAGCGTCAGCGGGCGATTCGTCGGTGGAAGTGCCAGCGGGGACACTGGTTCGGTCGATCTCGGCGAGGCCGCCGTCGGCTGTCGCGGTCAGCGTCGGTTCCTGCGTGCGGACGAGATACAGCGAGTAGGCCACGGCACCGAGTCCGCCGAGCTGGAGGAGTCGAACCAGAAACCGGAAGGCTGGCTGGAGATCCAGCGAGACGACGCTGTACCGGAAGGCGATCGTCCCGGCGAAACTGACCGTGTAGGTGACGCCGAAGAGGAGAAGGATGCCGACCGAGAGATACCGCATCGGCTTGCTGTCGTGGCGGCGCAATCCCCGGTAGGCCTGGTAGGCGATGTAGAGGGCGACGTAAATCGCCGCCAGCGTCAGCCCGAGCGTCGCCAGCGTCACCAGGCCGTAGTCGTTCAGCACCATCTAGAACCCCTCCCAGAGGCGCGTGAGGTCGTCGGCGACGTCGCGCTGGCGGCGTTCGAGGTCACACTCCAGCTGGCCGTCACGCAACCGGATGGAGAGTTCGTCGAGCGCCGCGACGTAGACCGACTCGTGGTGGCCGTCCGACCGGGCACGGGTGCGCTCTTCGACCAGCCCAACCGAGGCGAGTCGCTCCAGTCGCCGGTAGACGGCCGAGACGGTGACGTCACAGCGGTCGCTCAACTCCGCCGCGCTCCGTGGCTCGCCGTCGACCGCCTCCAGTACCTCCCGTGTGCCCTCGTCGTCGAGCACCGCGAGGAGCGCCGATACCTCCGGATCGCTCACGTCCGTCGCGTCGTCCGTCCCTGTCATAAACGCTCCCCTGGCTGTCAGGTCCGCGGGCTGTTCCCTCCCGGCCAGTCCGTTCGCGACCGATCCGCTCATGCGCTCACCTCGTAGGTAAACGCCGACGCGGACTGACGCTCGAACGTGTAGACCAGCCGTAGTTCGGTCCCGTCCGGCAGGTCGCTCATGTCCAGCGTGAGACTGTCGCTCGGTTCGATCGTGTCGTACTCGGCGACGAACTGCCGCGGGTCGTCGAGCGTCGCCGACGTCTCCTGGCTCCAGTCGGGCGGGCTGTAGCGGAGGTACACGACCGACGCGTCGACGCTGTCGCCCGCTTCGTGGCGGACCGTCAGCCGACCGGACGCAACGTCCTCGTCGATCCCCCAGGTGATCTGGGGCATGGGCGTCGTGCGCTCGCTCCCGAGGAACTCGTCGCGGGGATGGCGACTCTCGACCGAGACGACACGGCCGTCGACGTCGACGTCGGCAGTCAGCGTGTCGGGACCGAACGGCCCCAGGCTCTCGTCGGAGCGGATCACGTCACGCATCGCGTTCTGGATCGCGGTCTTGTCGACCGCCGCGGCGTCGTCGAACAGGTACGTGTAGTACGTGTAGACGTGGTCGTCACCGTAGTCGAAACCGGTCGCCTCGCCGACGAGGTGCTCGGTGAGGTCGCCGCGAACGAACCCGCCGAACCCGTAGAAGAGCCACGGCCGACTGCCCGCCGCGTCCGTCAGCGCCGCGCGGTCCTCGTTGTGTTCGTGAAAGCGCGCCAGTTCGCCGGCCCGCGCGTCGGCCATCGCCCGGACGTCAGGGTCGGCGCGCTCGCCGGTCGCGAACAGCATCGCATCGCCGCGCACCGCGAGCACCCGATAGACGTCCGATCGCGAAAACAGGTCGTAGTCGCGGTACGTGCCGTCTGATTCGTACCCGCTCGACATCACTGTCCCGGCGACCGTCCCAACGGTGACGTCGGCCTCGATGGCGACCGCCGTGCCGAAATCGACCGAGACGAGTCGCTCGTAGTTGTCGAACCCGACGCCGAAGTAATCCAGCGTGGGGGCGTTCCAGTCCCGCGCGTAGTTCAGGGGCACCGGTGCGTCCTCGAAGGCAGGCGGTTCGCTGTAGTTGAACATGTACCCCGGCCGCTCCTGGCTGTCCTCGACGCGACCGAACGTCGTGTTCGACCCTGCGGCCGTCGGCGCGGGCAACCACTTTCGGTACACCGGTTTGCCGGACCCCGGTGCGTCTACCTTCCCGAAGTTGACGCGCGAACCCAGCGGCGGCAGTCCGCTACACCCCGCTGTTGCCGTCAGGACTGTGGCCCCCGCCCCGAGGAGGGCTCGCCGCGTTACTCGACTGTCGAACGACCGTGTCATCACCTCACGACTCTATGGGCACCGACAGTAATACCGCCCATCCGTTCGCTCGCTCGCGCCACTCGACGAAATAGTTAAGTACCAAACGAGTTCGACCGCACGACACGATCCGACGCGACGACGAACTCAGTCCTCGACCGGCGCCTCGAACCCGACCGCCTCCGCGTCCGCGAGCGCGCGGTCGGCCGCGGCGTCGAGGTCGAACTCGCGGACGATTTCGCCGTCGCGCACGAGCGGTTCGAGCAGTGCCTCGCCGCCCTCTGGGCCCTCACCGCCCTCGCCCGCCTCGTCGGCGAGTGCGACGTGGTGGCCGCCGTCGGGCGTCCGGTAGACTTCCTTTTTCCCCGTGAGTTTCCCCCGCTTGGCCGCGGGTTCGCCGTCCACCTCGACGATGTCGAGTGCGAAGTCCATCGGGTCGGCGTTGCTGACGTACCCCCCGACACCGAAGCCGTCGGCGACGTCGCGCAGCTCGGACAACTCACGGGGCCCGAGGCCGCCGCTGGCGAAGACCCCGACGTCCTCGTGGCCGGCGGCGTCGAGCGACCAGCGGACCTCCCGGAGGATATGTCTGAAATCGCCCCGTCGCGATCCGGTCGTGTCGAGGCGGACGGAATCCAGGTTCTCGACGGCTTCGGCCGCCCGGAGCGACTCGTCGACTTCGTCGGTGTAGGTGTCACAGAGCGCGATACGCGGGACGTCCGGCCCGACGCCCTCGTCGAAGGCCCGCCAGGCGGCCTCCTGCTCGCCGCGGCCGAAACAGATGACGAGCGCGTGGGGCATCGTCCCGCTCGCTTCGACGCCCACGACCTCCCCAGCCGCGACGTTCGAGATCCCGTCGAGTCCGCCGACGAGCGCCGACCGCTCGACCATCGCGCCGATCGAGGGGTGGACGTGGCGCGAGCCGAAACTGACCACGGTCGAATCGGGTGCCGCCTGCCGGGCTTCGAGCGCCCGCGTCGCGACGCCCGTGGGATGGGAGAGAAAGCCGAGGAGGGCAGTCTCCAGCCGGCAGAAGTCGAGATAGGACCCTTCGATCCGCATGACCGGGCCGCCGTCGAACAGTTGCCCCTCGCGGACGGCGTCGACGTCGACGGGTCGGCCCTCGAACAGTGCGGCGGCGTCTTTCACCCCGGCGAAGACCGACCACTCGCCGGTCGGGAACTGGTCTGCGGTCACTTCGGCGACGACTCGGGGGTTCTTCCCCGCGTGTTCGAGCGCCTCGACGGTCCTGTCGAAGTAGGCGTCCGTCGCGCGTCCCTCCTGTATCGCCGCCGTCGAGACGATGTCGAAGTCCATACCCGCTCGTACTCCCGCGAGTGGAAAAGAGTGTCCCGTCGAAGTGTGAGTCTGTGTTTGACGCTGTGCCGAGAACCGGACACGCCTGTATCGATATGAAGATCGTCGTTCACGTGCATCTGGACGAGAACGGTGGTTTACAGGCGATCGAGGCGAATGCCCCAGGGCTTGACCCCGGGGTTGAAGCCGACAACTCGTGACACAAACCATTAAGTGAACACATCGCTAATCAAGAGACAGCGATGGAGTATAGTCACCGCTACCCCGCATACCCGACACAACAGGTAGCGGCTGAACTGGAACGTCACATCGACATTCATCGCCAAGCGTACAACTACACACGATACGAGTACGAGAACGTGGACGCCGACAATATCGGCTCCGCGTACAAACACCACTCCCGACTTCCCGACTGGAAAGACGAGTTTCCCATCTTCTCAGAGGTCAACTCAAAGGCCCTGCAACGAACCGTCACACGATTCTATGACAACCTCTCGAACTTGAAAGACCAGAAGGAGAATGGGAACAAGGTCGGGAAACTCAAGTGGAAGTCACCACGGGAGTTTCAGAGTATGACGTTTTCACAGTCTGGCTTCGAACTCAAAAACACGAGTGGCCGACGTGCGACCCTCTGGCTCTCCAAAATCGGTGACGTCAAAATCCGCTACCACCGCGACATCCCAGACGAAGCCGACATCAAAGAGATCACAGTCAAGAAGGAGACGACCGACGAGTGGTTCGTCTCGTTCGGCCTCAAAACCGACGATGCAGACCTCCCCGAGAAACCCGACGTGGACTCGCTGGACGCGAGCAATAGCGTCGGCGTTGACCTCGGCATCATCAACTACATCCACACATCGGACGGCCATACTGTGGATTGGCTCAACCTCGAAGACGAGTACGAGCGTCTTCGCCGTGAACAACGCAAGTTGTCGCGGAAGCAAGAAGGGTCGAACAACTACGAGAAACAACGCAAGAAAGTCGCCAATGTCAAGCGCCATATCCGCCGGAAAGTGCTGGACTACCAGCACAAGATAACGACATGGCTTGTCCGCGAGTACGACGCCATATTCGTCGAGGACTTGAACGTGAAGGGAATGCTCGAACAGTCGCATAACGCTCACAACAAGCAGGATGCGGGGTGGCGACAGTTCATCACCCTCCTCGAATACAAAGCCGACCTGTACGGCTGTCACGTCAAACAGGTCGAAGCAGCAGGGACAACGAAAGAGTGTGCGTCGTGTGGTGTGGAGACAGCGAACCCTATCTGGGTGCGGGAACACTCCTGCCCCTCGTGCGGATTTGAGTGTGACCGTGACGCGAATGCGGCGATGAATGTCTTGCAGAGAGGCTTTTCTGAGTTAGGGCTGGGATGGCCCGAAGACACGCCTGTGGAGACTGCGCTCCCTACGGACACCACTACGGTGTCTGCAAAGCGCGTTGTAGAAGCAGGAAGCCTCGGGGCTTGACCCCGAGGCGATTCACGCCGCTCAGTTGGACGTGTATACAACGTCTACATCGACGAGATCGTGCAGCGGGCGCTTGTCGAAGTCCCGCTTGTTGTGGGTGACGAACGTTGCGCCTACGTCCCGGGACGTGGCGAGATTCAGGAGGTCGAGGGGTTCGAGCGATACGCCCTGTGATTCGAGCAAGTCGTCGAGGCGCCACGCTTCGACCGCGACCTCGGCGGTAAAGGGCAAAATCTCGTCGAAGACCTGCTGTAGTTTCTGCCTGGTCTGTACGACGACTTCGAGTCGGTCGTAGTGCTGAAAGAACTCGAAACTCACCAGCGACGGAATCGCCCACGCTTCACCGCTGTACTGACGGAGGTGGGATGTCACCGATCCGTCGTCTTCACGGAGGAATTTCACCGCGATGTCGTTGTCGAGTACGATCACTGTTCGGACCCGTCGATCCGGTTTTCGAGAGACTGGTTCAACTTCGCGTGAGTCTGGTTGACCGACTCGGCCAACCCCTCGTCTTCCGGTCGGTCGAAGCTGCCGGCGATCGCTTCGATGTCTTTCTCCTCTCGACTGAGACGGTCGAGGAGTTCGTCGAAGGACTCTCCCTCACGCTTCAACCGTTCGAGCCTGTCCTTGATCTCGTCGGATACTCGAATAGTCGTGGTCATGCATATACGTTGTATATGGCGTAGTGTAGTTGTTTCGCTGGTTCACAGCCAGGCGACTGTTTCACGCTGTCTCCGCTGCGCTTCGGGAGAGAACGTCCCGCGGTAGTGGTCGAAGAAGGTCTCCAGGTCGGACCAGCCACCCCAGTCACAAACGAGCATCGCAGCTACAGGCTGAACAGGCCGAGCACCTCGGGGCTCGAGTGGTGTGCGTACCGTTTGAACACTCGATCGGCGAAGGTTGTACAGCCCACTCGACCCCGGGCGTTTCACCTCGGCACCTCTCATAGTGATCATTGTCGCGACGTACCGGGACGCGCCGACCCGAGATTCCCAGATCGGTCAGTTCCGCGGCTCGTGAACCTCGTCCAGCTGGTCCACGCTGGGCGCGTTGACGACCCGGACGCGGTCGCCGTTCTCGACGACACGGAAGGCGTCACCGAACGCGCTGGAGTCCGGCACGACGTAGACGTTCCCGCGCGGATTGGTCGCGCCCTTGCTCTCCAGCAGGTCGACGTAGCTCCGGTGGAACTCCTCGGCGTCGCGCTCGGTGTCCCAGGCGGTCACCCAGACGTAGCCGTCCTCCTCGTCACCGTCGCCGTCGGTGTAGGGAACGAGCGAGTCACCGCCCCAGCCCTCCGAGGGCGTCGACAGGTAACTCAGCCGCCCCCCGTCGGGGCTCGCGACCTCGTTGGAGACGAACATGGCGTAGATCGACGCCTCACCGACCGTGTCGGCGACCGGGTCGACGTCGAAGCGCTCCCACTCGTCGGTCGACCGGTCGCGGACGGTCACGTTCACGGGTTCCTCGTCGGGATAGGCCGGCGGGTGGATCACCTGCTCGGTGCTCTCGGGGAGGTCCTCGTGGAGCCGGTCGACGCCGTCCCAGCCCGAGCGCTCGCGGACCGTGTCGACGAACGTCGGACCCGTCGCGTAGGGCTGGTAGATAGTCAGGAACAGGCCCTGATTGTAGTCGGCGGGTGCGCCACCGCCGCCACCCTCGCTCGGCGGCGTCGGGATGCAGCTCCAGGCGTTGTCACAGCGACGGGTGTAGATCGCTTCGATGTAGTTGGCCTCGCCCTCGATGACCCCGTCGGTGGCGAGTTGCTGGTCCTGGGTCTCGCCGCTCCCCCCGAGTCCGAACTGCTGGTCCTGGAGCGCGTGGACGAGTTCGTGAGCCAGCGTCGCGCGGTCGACCGTCGGCGTCTCCGAGTCGCTCACGAGGACGATCTGCTCGTTACCTGGCGAGTAGTACCCCTGGACCGACGCGCCGAGCGTGGAGTTGAAACTCTCCTCCGTTCCCGTGGACTCGCCGACGATGAACAGTCCCTCCCAGACCTGGTCGTTCCAGGACTCGTGGGTGTCCGAACCGCCGCCGCCGCTCCGGTTGGCGACGTACTGCTGGCGGGAGATCACCTCGACTGGGACTGTCCGGTCGAACTCCAGGCCGCGGATCTGCTCGACGCGGGCCATCGTCCGCGCGACGACCGCCTCGCGCTCGCTCGCGTTGTAGCCGTCGCCGGGCGTCACGGAGACGGGGTCGTCGTACCAGTAGCCGTTCTCCCAGCCCAGGCGGTCGTCGTCGGGCTCGTCGGGGTGGCCGACCAGCGGCACGCTCGAACAGCCCGCCAGAACGACGAGCACTGCGAGTAGCCCGCCGAGCAGTTTGTGGCGACCCGCGCGCGTCTCCGTCACTGTCCTGCCCCCGTCACCACGACCGCGACCGTCACCGTCACCGACCCTCACGCCGCCGGACGGCGGCCGCGGAGCCGACAGCGAGCGCGACGAGCGCCAGTACGGCCGTGAGCGCACCGAATCCAGGACCGTTCGTGGTCGTCGTGCCACCGGCCGTCGGCGGTTCGTCGGTCGGCGAATCGGTCGGCGGCGCCGTGGGGTCGGACGTGGGCGGTGCGGTCGCCGTCGGCGTCGGCATGTTCGTCGCGTCGGTCGGCGGCGGCGTCTCGGTGGGTGTCTGGGCCCCGGCGCCGTCGCGGATCTCGTTCAGTGCCTCGACCGAGGGCGCGTTGACGAGTACGACGGTCTCGCCCTGCTGGTGGACCGCGAAGGCGTCGCCGAACGGCTCCTCGTCGGGGATCCGGTAGGTGTCCTGTCGCCCTTCGACTTCCTGTGCGCCGTAGTAACTCAACAGTTGCGTGTAGCCGCTGGCGAACTCGTCGGCCTCGCTCCCGTTCTCCCAGACGGTCTTCCAGACGTAGCCGGTCTCGTTGGTCGTCGCCGAATCGTCGGTGACGTAGGGGTACAGCCGGTCGTTCTCCCAGCCGTCGGTCACGCCGAGCCCGTAGTTCAGGGGGTCGAAGTTACTGATCTGGCCGGCCGCCGTGAGGTTGTAGAGTTCGCGCGCGGAGACGACCGGCGTTGCACTGCCCCCCGATTCGAAGACCGGCCGCATGAACATCGCGCTCAGGCCCGCCTGGCCGAACCGCGCGTAGTCGACGCTTCCGTTCCCGAGGTCGGGAATCGTCCACTCGTCGCTGCTCGTGTCGGTAAAGGAGATCTCGGCCGGCCCCTCGTCGGGGTACATCTCGGGGTAGATGACCTGTTCGGTGCTCGCCGGCGGGTTCTCGTAGACGGCGTTGACAGCGTCCCAGCCGCCCTCGTTGTAGATGCCACGGACGAACCGCGGGCCGTCGCTGTAGGGCTGGTACTGGGTCAGGTAGATGCCGTAGTTGATGTCGTCGCTCCCCCCACCGCCGCCGCCCGACGCCTGGGGCAGGAGACAGTTCCACTCGCCCGACTCACAGCGTTGCTGGTAGCGCCGGTCGACGAGGTTGCCGTCACCTTCGATGATACCCAGCGCGGCGTTGTTCCCCTCTCTGGTCGAGCGGTTGAACGAGACGGCGAGGCGCTGGTCCTGGAGGGCGTGGAACAGCTCCTGGGAGAGTGTGATCTCGTTCATCTTCGGCGAGGTGGCGTTCTCCGAGACGATGACGATGCGGTCCTGTTGGTAGTTGTAGAACCCGCCGATCGTCGCCGTCTGTGTCGACTGGAACGTCGACAGCGCGTTCTCGTCCTCGCCGATCGACAGCATCGCCTCCCACTTGACGTTCTGGTGGAGGCGGTTGGCCGTCGAGGTGTTCGTCGCGCTGCTGTTCCCGTCGCCGCTCCGACGCTCGCGCAGTTCCGCCCGCGAGATGACCTCAACCGGAACGGACGTCTCGAACTCCAGGTCACGGACCGTCTCGACGCGGGCCATCGAGCGACCGACCACGGCGTCGAGTTCCGTCTCGTTCAGCCCGTCCTCACGTGTGACCGAGAGCGTCTCGTTGGCCCAGCAGCCGTTCTCCCAGCCGAGCCGGTCAGTGCCGGGGTTCTCGCGCGGGTCGTCGGCCAGCGCCGCACAGGCGTCGTGGTTCGACGCGCCGGCGTTCGAGACGGAATTGCCGTTCGAGGAGCCGTCGGTCGCGACCTGGCTCGCGTCACTCGTCGGGGAGCCGTTCGTCGGGGAACTGTTCGTCAGGGCGTCCACACCGGCGGTCGCGGCGGCAGTCGGGACGGCGGCGACTGCCGACAGCACCAGCAGACCGGCCAGCGCGATCGAGAGGGCCGAACGCATTACCGGACCGAAGGCGCACACACACAAAAATCCGTCCGCTCGCCGTCGTCGACTGTCGCCGAGACCGACCCGACACTCGTGACAGACCCGTCGAACCCGACACTCGTGACAGACCCGTCGAACCCGACACTCGTGACAGACCCGTCGAAGCTGACGATTTTTGAGGGATCGCCACCTACGTCGAGGTATGCAACTCGACGCCGACAGCACGGCCGTCGTCGTGGTCGACATGCAAAACGGGTTCTGTCATCCCGACGGGAGTCTCTACGCGCCCGGCAGCGAGGAAGCCATCGCGCCGGTGAGCGAGACGGTCGAACGGGCACGGGAGGCCGGCGCCGCCGTCGTCTGGACGCGGGACGTCCATCCCCCAGAACAGTTCGAGGACGCCCACTACTACGACGAGTTCGAGCGCTGGGGCGAGCACGTTCTCGAAGGCTCCTGGGAGGCCGAGATCGTCGACGACCTCGACCCCCACGAGGAGGATCTGGTCGTCGTCAAACACACCTACGACGCCTTCTACGAGACCCAGCTCGAGGGGTGGCTCGACGCCCACGGCATCGACGACCTCGTCGTCTGTGGCACGCTCGCCAACGTCTGTGTCCTGCACACCGCCTCCAGCGCCGGCCTGCGCGATTTCCGGCCGGTGCTCCTCGAAGACGCCGTCGGCCACATCGAGGAAGACCACCGGGAGTACGCGCTGGAGCACGCCGACTTCCTGTTCGGCGAAGTGACGCCGCTGGCCGACGTCGAGTACGTCTGATGGAGGAGGGCGATTCCTCCGGGGAGCCAGTGGTCCGCCGCTATCGACCGGACGACGAGACGGCGATACGGCGGGTCTTCGAACGAGCGATGCGGGCCGCGGGGACCGACCCCACGGACGTTCCGGGTACCCAGGACCTCGACTGGATCGAGGCCGCCTACCTCGACACCGGCGGGGAGTTCCTCGTCGTCGAGGTCGGCGGTGCGGTGGTCGCGACCGGTGGCCTCGCAGCCGACGGGGACGTGGCCGAACTGTTCCGCGTCGCGGTCGACCCCGACCACCAGCGGGCGGGTCACGGCTCGGGACTCCTCGCGGCACTGGAAGACGCCGCCCGTGACCGCGGTGTCCAGCGGATGGTCCTGACGACGGCACTGCGACAGGACGCGGCCGTCGACTTCTACACCGACCACGGCTACGAGCAGACCGGACACGACCGCCACGGCGAGTACCGCCTCCGCCACTACGCGAAACGTCTCGACGAGGACTGAACGGACTCGGTCTCGACGATGCACGTCTGGCCGACGGGAACGCTCGTTCCTGGCGGCACGATGTGTGTGTTCCCGGCCACACAGCCACCGTGGCGCGCGTCGTCGAGCGTGCCCGAACCCTGTGAGGGCCGCGAGACGAAGTCGCGCGAGGGACGAGCATCGCAGGCCGAAGGCCGAGAAGCGCAAGAGGTTGGGGAGGTGTGAGGCAGACAACAGCGAGCGAATCGTCCGGTGTCTGCCTGACCGCAGTCATCGTCGTGCGATGGAAGCCCTCGACGCGCTCGCGGTCGCTCAGCGACATATCCGCGCTCTCCGCACCGCCCGCTTACGGCTTCGCCGTGCGCTTTCGAGGCCCGTAGCGCCTCGCACCGCGCGGATAGGGGTCGCTGAGGCGACTCCGGTCGCTTCGCTCCCCGCGAGCCCGTCTCGCCCTTCCAGTCCGCCAGGATTGTGTTTGTGGCATCGGCTACCGAGCATTCCAGGTTGTGACAGCCTGTGCAACGTTGTTTTCCCTGGCGGACTGAAAGGGCGAGGGCCGCTCGCGCTCGTGTAGTCGCCTGAGCGGGCCCTATCCGCGCGAGTGCGGCGCGGTGCGGCTGTTCGAGCGCGGATATCCCGCTCAGCGACCGCGAGCGGACCGAGGGCTTTCATCCGTCACTGTGAGTAGCGGTCGATCTACCTCATAGCGAGCGGAACGCGCGCTTTCAGGGCATATCGCGAGGAACACCGCCGTTCACACCGAAGCCGAGTTCTCGACAGTGACCGTGACGTCCGTCCCGACGTCCAGACCGTGCCCTTCTCCGACGAGTTTGACGCCCAGCCGGTCACGAGCGGGTGCGAGCGCGATACCCCGAACAGGATCGCCGTTCGCCAGCACTGTCACATCCTCCCAGGCGACGTTGCGCCCGTCCGAATGCCCGACACGGGTCCCGAGGAATTCGACCGGACCACCCGTCAGCCCTCCGTCAGCGGTCCCTTCCACTCCGAGGAGTCCACCGCCGTCGTAGTGCGGGAGGCCACCGTCGAGGACGCCGGTTCCGACCCCCTCCTCGCCCCCGACGCCGACCGTCGCCGCGAGACCCGCGAACCCCTCCCCGGGCGCTGGGTGCGCAGGCGCATCCAACACGGCGTACGTTTCACCGGTCGCAACCACAGTACCAGTCCCGTCCCAGGGAACCGCTTCGAGTCGAAGCGCAGGGTCGAGGGCGAGTGGGAGCGACCCCGATGCGCGATGGGGATCGACTCCCCGTGACCGAAATCCGAGGTGGAGGTGGTTGGCGACCCACGGGGCGAAAAAGCCCGCGCGGACGAGTCTCCCCAGTGGGTCGCCGACGGCCACGCGGTCGCCCGCCTCGACCGTCGGGTCGACGTGGAGAATTCGGGCGATAGGGAACTCGCCGTCGGCGGTCCGGAACGTCGCCTCGCCATCTCCCACACCACCCTCACCAGTATCGACGAGTATCAGGTGGTCCTCGGCGGCCGCGTAGGGCTTCGAGGGGGCCGTGACCGTCCGCGTCTCGACGACTTCGCCGGCGACCGGCGATGGCGCGAGTACTGAATCACCGTCCTCGGGGTCCGGGTGGGTCGCGTCGCCGGGGTAGAGGTCGACCGCACAGCCGTGGTCGTGGGCGGCGTAGGGGGAGTTGTAGAGCGTGAACCGGCGATATCGACCGAGGACGTCTGCGGGCAGCGTGACGGCCATCGACGGCTCTTGGCACTCCATCGCCATCACGGCCCCGCTTTCGCCACCGTTCGGGAGACCAGGGCCGTTTTGCGCGTCCCACCCCAAGACAGACCATGCGCGTCTACCGCGGCCGGGCCGACTCGATCGACGCCGACCGCGCCATCACCGACCGACTGGTCGAACGAGTCGCGACCGGCGGCGAGACGGGTGATCTCACACTGACAGACCGTGAACCGGCGGTCCGCGTCTGGCGTCCCCACAGACTGGTCGCGTTCGGACGCCGTGACGCGACGGGCGAGGGGTACGACCGCGCTCGCGAGGCCGCCCGGGAGCGGGGATTCCCGCCCGTCGAGCGCGACGTGGGGGGGCGTGCGGTCGCCTACGTCGGGTCGACAGTCGCATTTCTTCGCGCGACACCCGTGGACGACCCGCGCGGTGGGATTACGGCACGCTACGACGCCGCCACCGCCGACCTCCGTGACGCCCTCGGCGACCTGGGCGTCGACGCCACAGAGGGCGAACCGCCCGACTCCTTCTGTCCGGGGAGTCACTCGCTCCAGGCCGACTGCGAGGGACGCGAGCGACGGGAGCGCAAACTCGCCGGCCTCGCCCAGCGCGTCCGCACCGACGCCGCTGTCGTCGCAGGTGTCCTCGTGGTCCGCGACCACGCCGAGATCGCCGACGTCCTCGATGCGGTCTACGACGTGCTCGACGTCCCGTTCGACCCCGATACCGTCGGGAGCGTGGAACTCGCGGGCGGCGATAGCGACCCCGAACGGGTCGTTCAGGCGGTCGAAGACGCTCTCGTCGGCGAGGAACCGATGGATCTCGTCGACGAACCGGTAGACGTCGAGCGAGCGTGACACCACAGCCACATTCTTGACCCCGGGGAGACAACACTCTGGTATGCAGTCCGCCCTCCACCACCCGGAACCGCGCGACGGAACCGAACAGCAGGTCCTGTCGCGGCGCGTCGGCGCGTTCGTCGTCGACCAGATCGTCGTCTTCGGCGTCGTGGCTACCCTCGCGTCGTTCGTGCTCGGCGTCGGCGGCGGCGTCCTCGGCGCGCTCGCTGAATTCGGGGCCGTCCAGGACCCGCTCGGCCGGCTCCTCGGCGAGACGAGCGGGGTCACCGTCTTCGCCATGGGCGCGGCGCTGTTCGGCGTCGCCACCTCGCTGTCCACCCTCGTGTACTTCACCGTCCTCGAAGGCACCGCCGGCCGTACCGTCGGGAAGTCACTGTTCGGACTCGTGGTCGTTCAGACCGACGGCTCACCCATCGGCTACCGCGGCGCGCTCGTTCGGACCCTGGTGCGCCCCGTCGACCAGTTCCCGGCGCTGTACCTGCTGGGCTTCGGGTCGATGCTGACCAGCGACCGCCGCCAGCGGGTCGGCGACCGCCTCGCCGGTACCGTCGTCGTCGCGACCGAACCGTCGCGCTCGGCGGCCGACGACGCGTCCGCGGTGACCCCCGTCTGATGGTGACCCCCGTCTGAACGTCCGCCGGAGCAGACCGACTGCTCCCCGGCCACTCCCGGGGGATTTAGGGCCCCGGCCGCGAGAGGTGGCGTATGCTCGTGCGGAACGCGACGCTCGCGGACGGTCGCCGGCGGGACGTCCGCGTCCAGGGCGAGACCATCGCGGCCGTCGAGGCCGACCTCGATCCTCTGGACGGCGAACGGGTCGTCGACGGGGACGGCAAGCGCCTCCTGCCGGGGATGATAGACGTCCACGTCCACTTCCGCGAACCCGGGGCGTCGCACAAGGAAACCTGGGCCACGGGATCGAAAAGCGCTGCGGCGGGTGGCGTGACCACCGTCGTCGACCAGCCCAACACCTCGCCACCGACCGTCGACGGCGCGGCCTTCGACGAGAAATCGGCGTTCGCCGACGCGTCGCTCGTCGACTACGGCATCAACGGCGGCGTCACCGCCGACTGGGACCCCGACTCGCTGTTCGAGCGTCCCGTCTTCGCCCTCGGAGAGGTCTTCCTCGCCGACTCGACGGGCAACATGGGTATCGAGGAGGACCTCTTCGCCGAGGCGCTGGCGGCGGCCGACTACGAGAACGTTTCCGTGACCGTCCACGCCGAGGACGCCGACCTGTTCAACGAGAGCGCCCGCGACCGCGACGACGCCGACGCCTGGAGTGCCTACCGCACCGCCGACGCGGAAGTCGCGGCCATCCGAAAGGCCTGTGCGCTCGCCACCGAGCGCGACACCTCGATCCACGTCGCCCACACCTCGACGCCCCGCGGCATCGACATCGCCAGCGAGGCGGGGATGACCTGCGAGGTGACGCCCCACCACATGTTCCTCTCGCGTAACGACCTCGACGAACTGGGCACGTTCGGACGGATGAACCCGCCGTTGCGCCGCGAGAAGCGCCGCCAGCGCGTCTACGACCGCGTCGCCGACGGCACCGTCGACGTGATCGCGACCGACCACGCGCCCCACACCCGCGCCGAGAAAGACGCCAGCATCTGGGAGGCGCCCTCCGGCGTCCCCGGCGTCGAGACGGCGCTCCCGCTCCTGGTAGCGGAAGCCCGCGCCGGCCGCCTCTCCTACGAGCGCGTGCGGGACCTCACCGCCGCCAACCCCGCCGATATCTTCGACATCTCGGGGAAGGGCCGCATCGAGGAGGGCTACGACGCCGACCTCGTCCTCGTCGACCCCGAGGAGACGTACTTCGTCAGCGCCGGCCGCCTGCACACGAAGTGTGACTGGTCCCCCTTCGACGGGCGCGAGGCCGTCTTCCCGCAGCTCGTGACCGTCCGGGGCACGCCGGTCTACGAGCGCGAGGCCGAGGTCATGCCGGGGAGCGAACTGGAGGAGTTCGCCGACCCGGTCGGTGAGAACGTCCGCGGGCGCGGCGGCGAAACTGGAGACTGAACCTCGGAAGTCACACGGCGCGCGGTTCAGGCCCAGCCGCCCGCACGCTCGACGCGGCTCCGGGGAACCGGGTAGACGAGGCCGTAGACGAACCGATAGCAGAGGAGTCCGACGCCGACACCGCCGAGTCCGACCCGAACGACCGTGGTGACCGCGAGTGCGGTCACGACGACTGCGCCACCGAGTGCGACCGCCCCGAGGACAGCGGCGATCGTCGTTCCACCGCGGCGGTAGGGACCCCAGTCGGCCCAGCGGTGTTCCTCGAGATACAGCAGGGCCGCCGTCCCGACGGCACCGCCGGCTGCGACCCACCAGGCCGCCCGGAGCACCGACAGCGACTGACCCAGACCGTAGACCAGCCACAGGAGCCCGAGCACGCCTTCCACGAGGAGAACGCGTCTGGCGGCGTCCATGGCCGAGAAGTGACACCGGAGAGACGTAAAAGGCGCGGTGGCAGTCGACTGTCGGCGGTGGAGCGCGGTGGAGGCGGTTACGGAGAGTTACTGGCGAGTCCAGACGGCTACGCGGGCCGTTCGGTGGCGGGCCGGACCCGTAGTACGTATAGCTGGCTCGCACCGATCCCGACGCCGAGGCCGACCCCCAGCGGTCCGAGCAGCGTGTGGGACGGGACGCTGGCGGTGAACGCCATCCCGTACAGTGCCAGAGTACCCAGCCCGGCGAGGACGAGAAAGCCCCAGTTGTGTTCCGGCCGCCCGAACCGGTCGGTGACCACGAGAAACGGGACGACGACGACCGCGACGACGGGCGCGACCCACCACTGGGCACCCCCCGGGGTCCCCATCCCCGCTGACCCCGCCCACGCGACGCCGAGAACACAGAACAGCACAGCCGGGACCAGTTCCCTGCCGGACCGCTCGCGGGACATGGGTTTCTGTCGGCGGAGTACTGTGATAAGCGTTGTGTGAGTATCGCAATTCGAGTATACCAGTTTCTTCAGCGCCGGTTCGTCCCGAAGCCGATGGCACTGCTCGGATACACTCGTCAGATGTGACTGCCACCGTCGACCCACAGGACCTCGCCGGTGACGTAGTCGGCGCCGTCGCTCGCGAGGTAGCGATAGGCGTCCGTGAGGTCCCCGGGTCGGCCCGCCCGCGTCGGCGGTTCGCGCCCCTCGCCGACCTCTTGCCCGGCGCGCTCGGACCAGCCCTCGGTGATCTCGGTCGCGATGGGGCCAGGCGCGACAGCGTTCACCCGGATGTCGTGTCGGGCGAGTTCGAGCGCGGCGCTCCGCGTGAGCATCTTGACCGCGCCCTTCGTCGTCGCGTAGTGTGAGTGCTCCCACTCGGCGTACCCCGAGGTGGTGGAGGCAGTGTTGACGACGGCGCCGGGTTCGCCGCGGTCGATCATGTCCCGCGCGGCGGCCTGCGTGCCGAAGAAAGCACCTCGCGCGTTGACCGCGTGGAGGCGGTCGTACTCCTCGGGGGACACGTCGAGGAACTCGCGGCTGACGTGGATCCCGGCGTTGTTGATCATCACGTCGACGCCACCGAACTCGCGGGCGCCCCCGACGACCGACTCGACCTCGTCGACGTCCGAGACGTCCGTTTCCGCGTAGATCCCGCGACCCTCGGTCTCCTCGGCGATAGCCTCGTGAGTGGGCGTCACGGTGTCTCCGGCGGCGGCCTCGGCGTTCCTGTCTTTCGGTTCGGGGCGCACGTCGGCGTTGATCACGGTGGCGCCGGCTTCGCCGAAACCCAGCGCGACCGCGCGGCCGATGCCGGAACTCGCGCCGGTCACGATAACCGTCTCGTCGGCGAAATCCGCAGTGATCGTTCCCATGGCAGGTGGTCGGCGGCCCCGTGCAACGGTCTTTCGGTCGGGCCGTAGCGCTCGGACTCACGTCACTCCGTCCCACGCGAGGGGAACGTATTTGGCCGCCCCGCGTGACCTCTGGCTGTCATGACCGACAGCACGCTCGCGGCGCTCGAACCCGACAGTCTGGAGGGGGACATCCGTCGGGCGGACGGGGACGACGACGGGAGGCCGCCAGTCGACGGCGGGACCTGGTACGCCGCCAGTTCACAGGGGGAGGCGCTCGTCTACGAAGTCCCGCCCGGTGCGCTCGCCGACGCCGCGTATCTCGCGACGGACTTCCTGCTCGACGGCCCGGACACGGCGATGTTTCGCCTGGCGCTGTCGGACGGCGAGGCGACGTTCACGCTCCTCTACGGCGTCGTTCCGAACTGTGAGGGCCGGGTGCGACTCCCGCTGGACGCGCTCGACCAGCACCGCTCGGCCCTCGAACGGGAGGGTGCCTGGTGCAAGCCGATGATACGGGGCGACCGCGTCGACCCCGCCGACGTCGAGCGTATCGAACTCGCGCTCGTCTCGGACCCCGGCGACGGCGTCCGCTGGCGGCAGTCACCGCTCTCCGTGACGGACGACGAACCGCCGCGCCTGACCGACCCCGCGCTGCCCGAGGGACCGCTACTCGACGAGTTCGGCCAGGCCACGTTCCGCGAGTGGGAGGGGCGCACCGAGAGCGAGACAGAACTCACGGAGCGACTCCGCGAGCAACGGGACGCGGCGGACGAGCACGCCCTCGCTGCCGCATCTGCCGGTTCCGACGAGCTCGACGACTGGGGCGGCCGAACCGACCGCGAGTTCACCGCGACGGGCTTCTTTCGCACCCACTACTCGGGCGGTCGCTGGTGGCTCGTGACCCCCGACGGCCACCCGTTCTGGTCGGCCGGCCTCGACGTCGTCAGCCCGAACGTCGCCACTCGCTACGACGGGATCGAGGCGGCTCTCGGGTGGCTCCCCGACGAGGACGGCCGGTTCGCCGACGCGTTCGAACACTGGGACGAGTCCGGCGAGTACGTCGACTACCTCGTCGCCAACCTGATCCGCGCCTTCGGCCCCGACGACTGGCGCGACGTCTGGGCGGAGACGGCACTCGGGCGACTCCGCGAACTGGGGTTCAACACCGTCGGCAACTGGTCAGACTGGGAGGCCGCCAGCGAGGCCGGTGTGCCCTACGTGCGGCCCCTGGAGGTGGATTTCCCCGGGACGCCGATGGTCTTCCGGGACTTCCCCGACGTCTACCACGACTCGTTTCCCGTGGACGCCGCCGACGTCGCGGCCCAGCTCGAATCGACCGTCGGCGACCCGGCGATGGTAGGCTACTTCCTCGGGAACGAACCCGACTGGCGGGCCGGGAGCGAGCCCGTCGCCGTCGCGATGCTCCACTCGACCGAATCGTGTGCCACCCGCCGGCAACTGGCCGACTGGCTCGCCGACCGCTACGGACTCGGTGCGGAAGCCAGCGACAGCGGCGCCGAGTCCCTCGCCGAGACCTGGGAGATGGACGTCACGCTCGACGACGTCCGCGAGGGGGCGTGGGATCGGGACCTCACGGCGGCCGCCCACAGCGACCTCGAACGGTTCAGTTCGTGCATGGTAGACCGTCTCTACGGGGTACTCGCCGAGGCCTGCCACGAGGTCGACCCGGACCACCTGAACCTGGGGAACCGCCTCGTCGACGTCCCCGCGGACTGGATACTGGAGGGCATGGAAGGCCACGTCGACGTGTTGACCTGCAACTGCTATCGCAACCGTCTCCCCGCCGAGTACGCGACGGTCTCGGAGACGGTCGGCGCACCCATCCTGGTCGGGGAGTTCCACTTCGGCGCGCCGGACGTCGGGCTCCCGTTCCCGAGTCTCCAGCCCGTCGCGACGCAGGCGGCCAGAGGGGCGGCGTATCGCTACTACGTCGAACACGCGGCCGCCCAGCCGTGGTGTGTCGGTACCCACTACTTCACGATGTACGACGAGTCTGCGCTGGGTCGATTCGACGGCGAGAACATGAACATCGGCTTCTTCGACGTCTGTCACCGCCCCTACGAGCCGCTGGCCGACGCCGCCCGCGAGACCCACGGCCGGCTCTACGCGCTCGCGAACGAGGCGGTCGACCCCTGCGACGACGCGCCGGCGTACCTGACCTCGCGGTAGTCCCCCTCGCTGGGCGAGTCTCACCGATTCCGTGCTCACTGTCGGGTGATGGCTACAGGGAATAGATGCAACAATTCGAGTCGGTACAGCCTCCGAAGCCGCCGTCGAAATCGTCGTGACCGCAGTGGTACTCGTGAGATGGAAGCCAACGACGTCGAGTGTGGTGCTGTCGCCGATGCCAGTTTCTTCAGCTCAGTCTGTCTCGGCGTCACCGACGACTGGACAGAACCGCGGGGATCACGCCGCCGAGCGCGCCGAAGACGAGCGGGTAGACGGCGCCCGCGAGCAGAATCGCCGTGACGAGCGACGGGCCGGCCACCGCGTCAGCGACCGAGATCTGGACGAGAAACGCCCCGACGGCCGAGGCGACGAGGTACCCGAGTGCGAGAGAGCCACCCGTCTTCGCACCCTCGGCGGGGTCGTTCGCGCCGCGCGCGACGGCGGCCCCCGCTACCAGGAGCAACAGCGGCGGCACGACGTAGAGTGCGGTCAGCGTGATGTCCTCGGCGCCCGAGAGGAAATTCGTACTCGAATCGCCGAACAGTCCGGGGATCGACGTGGCGACGAAGTGGGCGTTGAAGTAGAGCCAGCCGACCAGTTTCCACGTCACGGGGTCGCCCGCCAGGAACTCCACGACGTTCGTGGCGAACGCCTCGCGGATGTTCCCGGCGTGTAACAGGTACGTGACGAGATAGCCCAGCAGCCACACGGCCAGGCCGACGAGGCCACCGCGAGCGAGCGTTACAGCCGCGTCTGACTCCGAGCGTGTCGACATATCGGGTCAACTCGGGGCCGCCCGTGAAGTGTCTTCTGGGAGTGATATAACGAGCATCCCGACGAGATGCGCGACGTGCGACGCGACCACGAGAACGCCGAAGACGCACTCGCCGGGACTGCGCTGAGTTCCCGGGACTCGGCGAGGTAGTCGCGCCCCTCCGCAACCAGTGAACTACCCCACCCCGTTCGCGCTGACGCGCTCGCTGAGGAAGGGGGCTTATCGCCTTGTACCCCAGAAGCTAAACGCGGCCGACGCCTGCCACTCACCAATGGACTGGACGGAGAAATATCGGCCGTCCTCGCTCACCGAGATCCGGGGTAACGACAAGGCACGCGACGCCTTCCGCGAGTGGGCCGAGACCTGGGACGACCACCGAAAGGCGGTCATCCTCCACGGCTCGCCGGGGGTGGGGAAGACCTCGTCGGCCCACGCCCTCGCAAACGACATGGACTGGCCGACCATCGAGTTGAACGCCTCAGACTCGCGCACGAAGGACGTCATCGAACGTGTGGCCGGCGAAGCGGCGAAATCGGGGACGCTCACGGCAGGCGGGAGCGGCCGCCGACTCGTCATCCTGGACGAGGCCGACAACCTCCACGGGAACGTCGACCGCGGCGGCACCCGCGCCATCACGTCGCTCGTCAAGGAGGCCGGCCAGCCGATGGTCCTCATCGCCAACGAGTTCTACGACATGTCCAACGGCCTGCGCAACGCCTGCGAGGACGTCGAGTTTCGCGACGTCGGCAAGCGCTCGATCGTGCCCGTCCTCCGTGACCTCTGTCGCCAGGAGGGCATCGAGTTCGAGAGCGAGGCACTGGACCAGATCGCGGAGATGAACTCGGGGGACCTGCGCGGCGCAGTCAAGGACCTCCAGGCGCTGGCCGAGGGCAGAGACGCCATCGCCGCCGAGGACGTCGTGACCGGCGAGCGCGACCGGACGAAGGGCGTCTTCGACTACCTCGACACCGTGATCAAGGAGGCCGGCGCCCAGGAGGCGCTGGAAGCGTCCTACGACGTCGACGAGACGCCGGACGACCTCATCAACTGGATCGAGGACAACATGCCCAAGGACTACGAGGGCGAGGAACTGGCGCTCGCCTACGAGTTCCTGGCGAACGCCGACCGCTGGCTCGGCCGTGTCCGGGAGACGCAGAACTACACCTTCTGGCGCTACGCCGCGGACAACATGACAGCGGGCGTCGCGGCGGCCCGCCGGAAACCCAAGGGCGGGTGGACGCGCTACGGCCCGCCGAGTTACTGGTCGAAGCTCGGCCGTACCAGCGGCACGCGGAACACCCGCGACTACGTCGCCCGCCAGGTAGCCGAGGAGAACGGGGTCAGCATGTCGACGGCCCGCCGGGATATCATGCCCCACCTCGCGGTCATGACCCACCACTGCAAGAACCGCGAACTGACGGTGGCGATGGCCGCCCGCTACGACCTGGCGGAGAAGCACGTCTCCTTCGTCACGGGCAGCGGCGAGGACACCAACAAGGTCCAGTCGATCGTCGAGGACGCCCAGGCGTTACGCGAGGACCTCGCCGTCGAGCACGGCGGCGGTGCGTTCGAGGGCGGGAGCGGCGGCGAAGACGCGGACGGTGGTGAAGGTGCGGACGGCGACGCTCCCAGCGAAGGTGGCGAAGCGACCGAAGACGGAGAAGCCGACACCGGAGACGAGTCGGGCGCCCAGGCGTCGCTCGACGGGAGTGCGAGCGGTGCGGAGACTGAAGTCGACAGCGGGGCCGACGAGGGGTCGACAGAGAGCGAGGGCACGACCGAAGCGGACGAGGCGGCCGAGGACGACCAGCAGTCGGGACTCTCCGATTTCATGTGAGCGACGCGACTCGGTAGTCGCCACGGGGCCCCCGCCGGAACCGGTCAGGCGCTTGCCGGGCTACGGGACGGTCGCTCGCGCTGTCGCCAGAACCACACGGTGAGAGCCATCCCGACCATCCCTGCGAGCGCCGACACGACAGTGAGTGCCGGCCAGAGCGCGGACTCGGCCGAGAGCAGTCCGCTGTCGGTCAGTTCCGGCACGATGGTCGACAGGGAGATCAGCCAGACGGACGTCACCATGGCGAGTCGCCAGCGATACAGCCGGTCGCGCCAGTACTGGACGAGCGCGAGTCCCGGGAGGACGACCAGACCGGCGAGGAGGACGTACGTGACGGGGTGGAGGGCCATGTTCGACTGTCGATTCGCCGATTGCAAATAGTTTGGGACCCGGGAGTTCGCCGGCCGGCGAGTCAGCCACCTGGAAGTCGGCCGCTCTCGGGGCAACCGCTCGGCGGATCAACCGCTCGTCGGGGCCGTGTCGTCGCCGTCGCGCTCGCGCCACCACCGATAGAACAGGTAGAGGCCGGCGATCAGGACGACGACGGACAGGCCGTCGAGTACGTAGTTCAGCGGCGTCCCGGTCGGTATCGGTCCCTCCTGTGTGACCTGCAAGAGGCCGTAGGCGAGCCAGGTGAGACACATCCCGAGATACACGAACAGTCGCGGTGGTTTCAGCTTGCCGCGGCGATACCGGAGGGCGACGAGCCCGAGCAACAGCAGATACGCCGGGACCAGCGCCATACCCAGGACGTCGGGGACCATGACACTGGTATTGGAAGGCTGTCAGTAAATGTCTGGTGGCGCGCTATCGCGAGGTACAGACGAGAGCGGGCGACTAGTCGGCGCGCTGGGTCCGGAGACCACTCGTCCCGGTGACAGTCCGGCTGGCGACGAACGCGAGCACGACGACGAGTACGGCCAGAACGAGCGTGGTCGCCTCACCGACGACGATCGGCACGCCCCAGAGGCGACGGCTCAACACCATGTCGCCGTAACAGACGAGCGCGCCGGCGGCGGCGACCGCACGGAAGCGCAGGAGTCGTGCGGGGTTGACGGCGGACTCGCTCCAGGTCAGCAGGGCGACGAGCGCGGCCAGGAGCGCGAAGGAACTCGCGTAGTAGGCCGCCTGGTTGGTCGGCTCGTAGGCGAACACGTCGACGAACTCGAAGAGCGCGTGGGCGACGACCAGCGCGACGCCGGCGCCGGCGACCTGTCGGACCCGGGCGGCGCTCGGTGCCCCGAACGTCCGTGCCGTCGCGTAGACGAGCAGGCCGAAGATGACCGTCGCGGTGGTGAAGTGAGCGGTCATGACCGTGGGGTTGAACCCGCCCGGGAACAGGCCGTCGGCGGTCGTCGTCACGCCGCCCAGCACGATCTGGACCGGCAAAATGGCGATCGCGACGGTCACGCTGTAGCGGATACGCCGGTCGTCCTGCCAGCGCCAGACGCCCCAGAGCCAGCCCAGAAGCAGGAAGCCGACGACCATCGCGACCAGCCGGTGGAACCACTCGAAGAAACTCGCCCAGTTGGCCGGGAACAGCCCCAGCCAGCCGTTACACAGCGGCCACCGGGTCCCACACGTGAGCCCGCCGCCGGTCGACCCCGTGTGCAACCCGAGCAGGATGAGCACGAACGTCAGCCCCGTGGTGACGCCCGCGAGCTGGCGCAAACGCCGGTTCATGGACGGTCGTTGGGGGCGGTTCGTATTTAGTCCCGGGATTCTTCCCGGATCCCGCGAATCCGCCGAAGACGCCCGCCAACAGCTGTTTACCGCTCTTTCAGGACCGGTTCGACCGTGTCGAGTGGTCGATTCGCCGATTCGTCGAACGGCGAAACCGGTGTCGTCGTTTGACTGAACGCGAACCTTTTTTTCCGTTCCGGACGCCGCCTCGGTATGGGACTCGACGAGGACGCACTGGAGTATCACCGGACGGAACCGCCGGGCAAGATAGAGATCTCGACGACCAAACCGACGAACACACAGCGTGACCTGCAACTGGCCTACTCGCCGGGGGTCGCGGCGCCGTGTCGGCGCATCCACGAGAACCCCGACGACGCCTACGAGTACACGACGAAAGCCAACATGGTCGGCGTCGTCTCCAACGGGACGGCCGTCCTGGGACTGGGTGACATCGGTGCCCAGGCCTCCAAGCCAGTGATGGAGGGCAAGGGCGTCCTCTTCAAGCGGTTTGCCGACATCGACGTCTTCGACATCGAACTCGACGAACACGACACCGAGGCGTTCATCGACGCCGTCGCGGCGATGGAGCCGACCTTCGGGGGGATCAACCTGGAGGACATCAGCGCGCCGGAGTGTTTCACGATGGAGTCGGAACTCCGCGAGCGCATGGACGTCCCCGTCTTCCACGACGACCAGCACGGCACCGCCATCATCTCCGGGGCCGCGCTCATCAACGCCGCCGACCTGACGGGCAAGTCACTGGAGGACATGCGGATCGTCTTCTCCGGAGCGGGGGCGAGCGCTATCGCCACCGCCCGGTTCTACGTCTCCCTGGGCGCGAAACAGGAGAACATCGTGATGTGTGACTCCTCGGGGATCATCACCGAGGAGCGCGCCGAGGCGGGCGACGTCAACGAGTACAAACGGGAGTTCGCCCGGGATATTCCGGGGGGGAACCTCGCCGACGCGATGGAAGACGCGGACGTGTTCGTCGGCCTCTCGATCGGCGGCATCGTCGACGAGGAGATGGTCCGGTCGATGAACGAGAATCCGGTCATCTTCGCGATGGCCAACCCCGACCCCGAGATCGACTACGAGTCCGCCAAGGCCGCTCGCGACGATACGGTCATCATGGGGACCGGCCGCTCCGATTACCCCAATCAGGTCAACAACGTCCTCGGATTTCCCTTCATCTTCCGCGGCGCGCTGGACGTCCGGGCGACCGACATCAACGAGGAGATGAAACTCGCAGCCGCCGAGGCGCTGGCCGATCTGGCCCGCCAGGACGTCCCCGACGAGGTCGTCAAGGCCTACGGCGACCAGCCCCTGCAGTACGGTCCCGAGTACATCATCCCCAAACCTGTCGACCCGCGCGTCCTCTTCCAGGTCGCACCCGCCGTCGCCAAGGCCGCCATCGAGTCCGGCGCGGCGCGCAAGGAACTCGACACCGACGCCTACGTCGAGCGCCTCGAAGCCCGCCTCGGAAAATCCCGGGAGATGATGCGCGTCGTCCTGAACAAGGCGAAAAACGACCCCAAACGCCTCGCGCTGGCCGAGGGGACCGACGAGAAGATGATCCGCGCGGCCTTCCAGATCCAGGAACAGGGGATCGCGAACCCGGTCCTCATCGGCGACGCCGAGGAGATCGAGGGGACGACGCGGCAACTGGGGCTGGACTTCGACCCCGAGGTCGTCGACCCGGAGAACGGCGACTACGAGGAGTACGCCGAGCGCCTCCACGAACTCCGCCGGCGCAAGGGGATCACGCCGAGCGAGGCCTCCGAACTCGTCGAGAACGACACCAACTACCTCGCGAGCGTGATGGTCGAACAGGACGACGCCGACGCGATGCTCACGGGGCTCACCCACCACTATCCCTCGGCACTCCGCCCGCCCCTGGAGGTCATCGGGACGGCGCCGGACGCCGACTACGCCGCTGGGGTCTACATGCTGACCTTCCGCAATCGCGTGCTCTTCTGTGCCGACGCGACCGTCAACCTCGACCCGGAGGCGGACGTCCTCTCGGAGGTCACCAAACACACCGCGAACCTCGCGCGTGACTTCAACGTCGAACCGCGCGCCGCCCTCCTCTCGTATTCGAACTTCGGGAGCGTCGAGAACGAGGGGACCGCGAAACTCCGGGACGCCGTCGCCGACCTCCACGACGACCCCGAGGTGGACTTCCCGGTCGACGGCGAGATGCAGGCCGACACCGCCCTCGTCGAGGACATCCTGAACGGTACCTACGACTTCGCCGACCTTGAGGACCCGGCGAACGTCCTCGTCTTCCCCAACCTCGAAGCGGGCAACATCGGCTACAAACTCCTCCAGCGACTCGGCGGTGCGGAGGCCATCGGCCCGATGCTCGTCGGGATGGACAAACCCGTCCACGTCCTCCAGCGCGGCGACGAAGTGAAGGATATCGTCAACCTCGCAGGCGTCGCCGTGGTCGACGCGCAGAAACAGGAAGAGTAGTCGCGGTCGGTCGCCTCCCGACGACGGAGACGCGGACTGACCGTCGCCGTATACTCAAGCGGTCGTTTGACAGTTCGCCGGTCATTTATCCGTGCCACTGGACGGACTCGTATGGAGCGACGCCCGTTCCTCGCGGCGAGCGCCACCGCCCTCGGAATCCTCGCCGGTGGCTGTCTGAGCATCAGCGACCCGGCCGGCGGCGAACCGACTTTCACAGAGGACCGAACCCCGACCCGCGAGGCGAGTGACACGGCGACGCTGACGCCGCCCGACGGCGTGGTCGTCGAGGATATTATCGTCCGAAATGCGGTCGCCTACGAATCGACGATGGGCTCCGGGGGCGTCCTCGCCGACCGCGACGCGCAGTACGTCGTCGCGACGGTCCGGGCCGCCGGGGAGCTCTCTGCGGACGCGTTCTCCTTCGAGACCGACGACGACTCCTGGGACCCGGGACTCCCGTCCACGAGAGGCGCACTGAACTGGGCCGTCGCTGGCCACGAGGGGGGAGCCGTCGGCGAATCCGCGGTGGGTGGAGTCCGCTCGTATCTCGCCTTCGCGGTCCCGTCGCCGCTCTCGGCGTCGAACCCGCGGATCCGGCTGACGACCGACGTCGGACCGACCGACAGCGGGGCGGAGTGGGCGCTGTCGGCCGACGTCCGCGAGCGACTCGAAACGCCGGGGCCGCGGTTCGAACTCGTCGAACTCGCCGTCCCCGACCGAGTCTCCCACGGCGAAACGCTCCCGGTGTCACTGACGTGTCAGAACCTCACGACGACCGACGGTCGCTTTCTCGCGGCCGTCCACTGGCCGACCGAACGCATCGTCGACGACGACGAGGCCCACATCGTCGAGCGAGACGTCGCGGCCGACGAGACCGCCACCGCGACCCTCGAACTCGACACCGAGTACACCGCCTTCGAGTCCGGTCCGGTGACGCTGTCGGTCGACGGTCACGTCAGCGCGGAGCGGCAGGTCGAACTGCAGGACGTCCCGACGGACGAGTGAGCGCGGTCATCCGGGTCGTTCGACCGCCACGACGGTCATCAGAGTCACTCGACCGCCACGACCGTCCCGGACCGGTCCAGGGTGACGACCAGTCTTCTCCCGTCACGCGCGATCTCCACCCGGACGCGGAAGGGGTCCTCGGAGACGACCGCCTCGTGACCCACGTGACACCACGGGAACGTCCAGAACGGCGTCGTCCGCACGTCGATCCCGTCCTCGGCGAAGGCCGCGATGACGCCGGGATGTGAGAGCGCGGCCGCGCCGACGGGAAAGCCGTGCTGGAACCCGCAGTTGTGGCAGTCACCCCGGAAGAAGTAGTCGCCGCCCGGTCGGAGTTCGGGGATGATTTCGGGCGTCACGTCGCCCCGACACTCGGGACAGATGCCCCGTTTCACCTGCGTGACCTGCTGGTAGAGGGCGAACGCGACCCGTTCGAGAACCTCGTCGTCCGGGTGTGCGTCGACGAGACTCGGCGGCACCGAGAACACCAGCCCGTGGTCGCCGCTCCCGCAGGTCAACAGGAGGTGACCGTCCTCGTGGCGAAGCGTCAGCGAGTCACCGCAGAAGAAACACTCACCCGGGACGTCCCGCGGGCCCCACTCCCAGTCGGGGTCCAGCGACCCCGAGGCGACCGTCGAGACGACCGTCAGCCCGACGCTCGTGATCACGTAGCCCTCCGACTCGTTCCTCACGAGGCCGTCCAGTCGGTCGAGGTGGTAGTTGAAGTTGCCCTTGTCGCGAGCCCCGACTTCCTCGCGGAGGTCGCTGTAGCGCAGGCAGGGGTCGACCGGCGACTCGCTGAACGCCCGCGCCAGCGCCCGGAGGATCTCGAGTCGGAGCGGGTTGCTCACGCGGTCGAACGTCTCCAGCGGACTCGACTCGCCGCCCATGTCCGACGTGTCGGACCGGCCGGACCAAAACGGTGACTACGTATCAGTTCTCTTGGAGTAATCGATTGCTCCGAACGCTTACCTGCCGACGAGCAGACTATCTACGTGTGGAGAGGATGGCCGGGACGGCCCGGCAGGGGGACGCTCTGTCGGCTGTCGCGGGCCAGGCGTAGCGACACCCGGCCGATACCGAACTCCGACCGGGAGCGACATCCGAGCGATAGCGACGTTCGACCGATAGCGACCAGCCACTCCGAACGATGAACGAACGTGAACGGAAGCGACTCCTCGACAAGGCCCGGCGGAAGTCGGGAACGATCGGCACCGAACTGCCCGAGACCGTCACCGTCCAGGGGACCGAGGTCGAACTGCGGGAGTTCGTCTTCGAGTGCAAGCGCCTCGACACCGTCTCCGAGGACGAGCGAGAGCGTCTCGAAGAGACGAAACGCCGGCTCAAACGGGAGCGACTGGCGCGCAAACAGCGGATCGCCGAGGCCGACATCTCCGTCGAGGCCGGCGAGGAACTCGTCGAGAGTATCAGGGGGCTCGACCGCGCGATCACCGCACTGGAGGGGGTCGACTCGCCGTCTTACAGCACGAAACTCCGGGAGAAGCGAAAGCACGACGCCCGGCGACTCCTCTCGCTGGTCGAACAGTTACCGGACTGACCGAGACGGACGACCGACCGGGACCGCGTCGGAGTCAGCGGGACTGTGTCGGAGGCAGTGGACCCGCGTCGGAGTCAGTCGCTCGCTTCCCCGCGATTCGCCCGCGAGGGCGGCGGGTAGCGGTCGTCACCCGACAGGGGGTCCTCGGGGAGGACACAGCGGTCGGGTTCGTCGTTGACGTGAGCGTACTGGTCGGGCGCGTTGGCGAGGGGGTGGGCGGGGTTGTGCCCGCTCCGGATGCGCGCGGCGCGGATCTCGGCGAAGTCACGAATACGGGCCTCGATGCCACGCCAGTGGAGGCCGGTGTCGTGTGGCACCGATACCGGGTGTGTGGGCTCGAAACCCGCGTCCCGCCCGGAGAGAACGGCAGCGTTGACGTTCCCGGCGAGGTCGTCGTGGTCGATGAGGACGCCGACGCGAGCGTTCTCGGGGGCTCGCGCCGAGAGCACGTCGAGTCCGAGGTGGAGCGCTCGGTACTCGGCGACGTTGTTGTCGGGTGTACTGTTTGGGACCGAGAGTCGAGCGACACGTTCGCCGTCCCGGGTTTCGATCACGACGCCGAGTCCGCCGTTGGGTCCGCCGTCGGCGCCACGCGGGGCTCTGTAGGAGCCGTCTGTGGCGAGATAGAAGTCCCGGTGATGTGTCCGCGGCGGGTGGGCGATGTGGGGCGTCGGTGCCTCGTCGAACAGGTCACGCAACGTCGGCCGGCCGTAAGCGGCCATATCCCCGCTTCGAGGTCCCTCAATTTAAACATACGGGCCGACGCGAACGCTGCGACCGTGGAGACCGACGCGAACGCTGCGACCGCCTGTGGACCGACGCGAACGCTGCGACCGCCTGTGGACCGACGCGAACGCTGCGACCGTACACCGGCCCGCGATCGATGGGTCCGACCGCAGACGAAAGGTTCAGGCGCGGCCACGCCGACCTTCGGACGTGTCCCGTTACCGGAACCTGGGTCTCTTCCTCGGGCTCGCGGCGGTCTGGGGCTCGGCGTTCATGGCGATCAAGGCCGGTCTCTCGGAGTTCCCGCCGGTGCTGTTCGCCGCACTGCGCTACGACGTCGCCGGCGTCGTCATGCTCGCCTACGCCGGCGTCCGGGCCGACCAGTGGCTCCCCGAAGGTCGCCGGCAGTGGACGACGGTGGGCGTCGGCGCGGTCTTCCTGATCGCCGGCTACCACGCCTTCCTGTTCGTCGGCGAGCAGGACACGACCAGCGCCGCGGCGGCGGTCGTCGTCAGCCTCTCGCCGGTCCTGACGACGCTGTTCGCCCGGGTGTTCCTCCCCGAGGAGCGTCTGTCGATAGCGGGGATCGTCGGCGCACTCCTCGGCCTCGCCGGGGTGGTAGCCGTCGCCAGCCCGACCTCGTCTGACCTGCTCGCGACCGACGTCGTCGCGAACCTGCTCGTCTTCCTGGCGGCGCTGTCTTTCGCCCTCGGGAGCGTCCTGACGACGCGACTCGATTCGGACCTCGACCACGAGACGATGGAGGCGTGGTCGATGGTCGGCGGCGCCCTGCTCATGCACGCTATCAGCCTCGGTCTGGGCGAATCGTTCGCGGCGATCACGTGGTCGACGCGGGGCCTGCTGGCGCTTGGCTACCTCGCACTCGGCGCCAGCGCGGCCGGATTTCTCGTCTACTTCGTACTCCTCGAACGCCTCGGCCCCATCGAGATCAACCTCGTATCCTACGTGGCGCCGCTGTTCGCCGCCGTCACCGGGTATCTCTTCCTCGACGAGGTCGTCGACGTCTGGACCGGCGTGGGGTTCGTCCTGATATTCGCCGGCTTCGTGCTGATCAAGCGACGGGCTATCCGGCAGGAACTCCCGCGACTGACAGCGGCAGTCACCGGACGGGACCGAGAATCGACGAACCGGTAACCCGTCCGCGACCGACGAACGATCGACAGTTAGATCTCGGGTGAAATTACGAACACCGACCGCGGGATTCGGGAGCGGGCGGGCATTCACCGTGGGAGGATCGTGGGAGGATCGTGGGAGGATCGCGGGGCGTTACGGGGGCTTCACTCCCGGTAATACGGGTGGCCGACGAGGAGGGCGACGACGTTCAGCCCGAGGAGGGCGAGAAACGCCGTCGCCGTGCTCTCGTTCGAGAGGCCTGTCAGCAACAGGAGCGGGAGGTGGAGGAAGGGGAGGGCGACCGCGCTCCAGAACGCCGCCGCCGTGACCGGGGTCAGGACAGTCTCCCGGACGCTCCCGAGAGCCGTCTCGGACTGCGATACCGTGGTCGTGAGGTCAGTTAGTCGCGCTGCCATGCGGGGACACCTTCTATCCTCCCCATACACTGCCGGTACCTTATACCCGCCAGAGGGTTGGCGTCATTTCACCACGTTTCACGACCGTCGCGTGCGAACCCGGACCTTTCACGAACGGTCGAGAGGGGCGGAGATATTTTATCGACCTCTCTGAACTAGTCATCTGTTCTCCGTATCGACGCCAGTCCGGGGGCGTCTCCGGGGCGGTACCGGTAGCACGAACGCCGGCGTAACTGACCGGGAAGTTCGAATCGTCAGACTCCCGTCAGACGCGGCCGCGGTGAGTCCGTCAGTTCGTGGCCGTCGAGTGACCGAGTACTGGCGAGCAGGCCCTGGCGAGCGGTTCACCGGAAGGGGGGTTCGGTCACAGGTCGTCCAGCCGTCACCCCAGCACCGAGACGTCGACCGTGATCGTCCCTTCGGCGGTCTCGGCGGTCACTTCGTCGACGACGTGGTCGGCGAGCCGGTCGCGCCAGGCCGCCAGCGCGCGGTGGTGACGCTCGTGGTGACGCTCGACCGTGTACTCGACGTCGGGGTCGGCACGGAGTTCGTCTTCGGTCTCGGCCGGCCGGGGGTATGCTGGTGCCGACGTGTCGACGAGGGCAGTCGGGTCGATGTGGACTGCCCCGGAGTTCGGGTCAGCGTCTCGGTCGGCGGCCGCTGCCGGGACGTGGAGTCGGGCACGCATCCGGCCGCTGAACGGCGGCGTAACGCGAAGCACGACCCGTTCGTCACGCTGGTGGCGGCTCTCGACCGCGGTGACGACGTCCTCGGCCGTGACCGCGACCGACCGTATCACAGTCGGATCTGTACTCTCCCGGCCCATCGGTCACAGTTCGGACATCGATACGTTAATCTTCACCGGATATCGTTCGCCTGGGTATCGGTACCGCGTACCCCCCTCTCGTGATTTTCACGGGTGATAATCTATCGGGTGGATTTAAGACGTCTTCGGCAAGATATCCAGCAACCGGTGACCAACGCATCACGGGGCAAACGATGAGTTCGGGGACAAGCCACACCGACGAGGCGACAGTACTCGTCGTCGACGACGAGCGGGATATCGCAGACCTCTACTCGGCCTGGCTAGAGGAGAGCTACACGGTGCGGACGGCCTACGGGGCCCGTGAGGCCCTGGAGCAGGCCGACGAGGACGTCGACGTCGTGTTGCTCGACAGGCAGATGCCGGAGATGACCGGGGACGAGGTCCTCGAAGAAGTGCGTGACCGCGACCTCGACTGCCGGGTGGTCATGGTGACGGCCGTCGACCCCGACTTCGACATCGTCGACATGCCCTTCGACGACTACCTGACGAAGCCCGTCATGCTGGAGGAGTTGCGCGACGCCGTCGAGCGGATGCGCACGCGCGAGGACTACGACGAGAAGATGCAGGATTTCTTCGCTCTCTCCGCGAAGAAAGCGACGCTGGAAGCCCAGAAAGACCCCGTCGAGTTGCGCAACAGCGAGGAGTACGAGCAACTCGACCGGGAGGTCGAACAGCTCCGCCAGGAGGCCGACGATACCGTCGCGGAGATCGGCGAGACGGACGACTTCGAGGCGATGTTCCAGGAGTTCCCCGGCGGGGCCTGAGCGAGCCCCACTCGCCACGGTCGGCACTGTCGGCATCGTCCCCAGTCGGTTTTCTCGCTGACGTCGCGACCGTCGATACGTTTCTATCGCTGTAGCCTCTACGAGGAGTCGGATGTACCGGCCCGGACACCACGGCGCGGCCATGCTCGTCTACGCGCCCATCGGTGGCGTTCTCGCCGTGGCCGGATACGAGTTGCTCGGACTCTGTGGTGGGGGACTCGTCGTCGGCACCACGATGGTCCCCGACTACGACCGCCGGGTCGACTGGCTCGACCGCCGCGGCCCCACCCACACCGTCTGGTTCGCCCTCGCCTTCGGCGTCGTGACGGGACTGGTAGCCGCCGTCGTCGGCCCGTTCGTTCTCGGACTGGGCGCGTTGCTGGTCTTCGCAGTCGGGTTCGCTCTCGGCGTGCTCGCCGTCGTCGTCCACATCGTCGCCGACGCCCTGACGCCCGTCGGTGTCCGCCCGTTCGCCCCGGTTCGCGACGAGGCGTACGCCTTCGAGGTCGCGTTCGCGACGAGCGTACCCGGAAACTACGTGCTCCTCGGCGTCGGTGTACTCGCGGCGTCCCTCGCGTTTCTGGTCGGCGGGTCGCTAGCCGGGTGAAGACGTGGCCTCCGCTGGGTATGACGAGGTTTGGAAGAATGCCCGGGGAGGGCTCCGAACCCTCGATCTCCGCATGACCCAGGTTCGAGGCCGACGAGCCTCGGGGCGCATGCAAGCTGCCGCGCACGATAACCCTATGAGTGCGGCGCTATGTCCAGCTAAGCCACCCGGGCGCACTCTGTCGTACTGCAGTCGGGGGCTTTAACCTTCTCATCTCCGCCGACCACGAGCCCCCGCCACGCCCGACACCTGCCCGTCAGCACCCTCCCGACAGCTGCCCGTCGACGACCACCGCTCACCGCCCGAGGACGGCCGATTTCGCCGGCCGCGTCAGACGCGCCCTGCAGTTTTATACGTACGGACGGGAACACCTCGGGCATGGACATCCCGGACCTGGTCCAGCGGGCGCTGGGCGGCGAGGAGATCCAGGCCGGCGTCTCGCTGGGCGACGAAGACGCCGTCTGCTTCACCCCGACGCGTGCGCTGGTGTACAAGGGCGAGGGGCTGATCAGCGACGAGGGGGTCGAGGAGTTCCCGCTCGACACCGAACGCCTCGCTGTCAAGCGGAGCCGCCGCAAGACCAAGTTCCGGCTGCAGTACATCGAAGGCCCCCGCTCGTTTACCGTCCCGTCGAACCGCGGCGAGGACGTCCTCGAACGCCTCCTCGAGGGAGTCTTCCGGGTCGAATCGGTCGTCGACCCCGACGAATCGGTCGTCGGCGTCTACCTGTTCAGCGAACTCACGCTCGTCGTCGCGGAAAAGCGAGTCGTCAAACACATCGGCGAGGCCGTCTGGGACGAGGACTTCGAGGTCTACGACTTCGCGGACGTCACGGGACTGGACTTCGAGCGGACCAGCGTCGCGACGAGCATCGTCCTCGAAGTCGACGGCTACCCCCAGCGGGTGAAAGTTCCCAGCGACAACGGTCCGATCGTCCGCCAGACGCTCGAGAACACACTGTTCGACTTCCACGACGTCGACTCGCTGGACGAACTCAACCGCGTCCTCGGCCCGGACGACGAGAGCGACGACACCATCGGAACCGACGCGGCCGGCGAGGCCGGCGAGGCCGACGACCTGACCTTCGGGTCGGGGATCGACCCACTCGTCACCGATAGCGACAGCGACCCCGCGAAAGGCGTCGAGGACCCCTTCGCCGCCGGGGCGGACGACGAGACCGACGACGAAGGGCCGACCCTCGCGGAACCGGCTCTCGAACCCTCGGACGGAGACGACGTGGAGTCGACCGACGCCGAGGGCGAGGGCGAGACGGGGCCGAGCAGCGAGCGGGCGCAGGGTGCGAGCGACGCTATCGAGCAGACGGATGGCGTCACCGAGGGCGGCGTCGACGGGACGGAGACACGCGATCCCCTCGTCGACACCGGGGAACACACCGCAGCCACGACGGACGTCACCGTCGGGCAGACCGGCGTCGCCGCGGCGGACGTCGCCACTCGCGAGGAGGTCGAAGCCGTCGCCGAACAACTGGAAGAGCTCACCGACGCGGTCGACCGCCAGAACGAACTGCTCAAGCGCCAGCACCGCGCGATGAAACAGCTCGTCGAGCGACTCGACGACGAGTGAGTTTCACGGGCCTGACCAGGAGTGAGACGCTGGTCGGCCCTCCAGTGGTCCGGACATTGTCGATCGAAGATGACCGAAAGAGCCGCCCGTTCTCCGCTCAGGCCGATCGCCGGTTCGAGTGTGCGGGATTGTCGCCGGGGTTGTCGCCGCGGTCGTCGTAGTACTTCCGGCCGATGTACTGGTCCGAGAGCGTGCCCATGAAGACGTCTGTCAGCTCCTGTGCCGAGCGGAACTCGTCTGTTCCGGAACGTTCGAGCGTCTCGGCGATCGTCTCCCCGGGACCGTTGGGAGACTCGATCCGCGTCTCGCCCATCGTCTCGATGACTGTCTCGCGGTCGGTCGGATAGCTGTACGTCTCGTCGAACGTCTCGTAGGCGTCTGTGGGTCGCATTGTGTGGTGTGTGTCTGTCGCGTCTGCTGGCTGGTGAATCTGTACTCGAACTCGTCTGAGAAGGTGATGTGCGGGCTATACGGCCCGCTTTACGCGGTGGCCGGCGACGCGAACTGACGGAATCGTCGGGTGGTCGCCCATCGTACTACGACCTGTGTGATTATTCATTATAAATCCGTCGGTCCGAGCGACGGTTGCGATACGATAGCAAGCGACGAGGAGCCCGAGCGACGCTGGCCGGGGACGCGTCCGTCAGTCCGCCCCGTGCGGATCCGCGTGACCGCAACTATCACAGCACCAGATCCCCCGTCGTGGTACGATTCGTCTCCCGCAGTTCGGACACGACTGGTCCATGTACTCGCCCCGACGAAACGACGATTGATAAAACTTAGTACGACAGATGTCGAAGCAAGTGGTGAGTGACTGCTCGCACGCAGTCGTTTTGTGTCCGACGGCGATACCGGCGAGTATGGAACGCATTCGCGCACACGTCTTCGTCTCGGGCAGGGTTCAGGGTGTCTTCTACCGTGCGACGACTCGCGAGCAGGCCCGCGAACGCGGGGTCGACGGCTGGGTTCGTAATCTGGACGACGGTCGCGTCGAGGCGGTCTTCGAGGGCCCCGCCGACGCCGTCGAGGCGATGGTCGAGTGGTGTCACGAGGGGAGTTCGCGCGCCCGCGTCGACGACGTCGAGGCCGAATACGGCGACCCGGGGGGTCTCGACGGGTTCGAGGTACGACGATAGGTGTCGTCGCCTGTACAGACCATCGATCCCACCTCGACCTGTATCCAGGCGCTGGGGAGTAGTCCGCGGTACCGGCTCCACGAACTGCGTTCGACCGGACGCCCGCTATCCTTTTTTGTGGGGCGAGCGAACGCGCAACCATGCTCACAGGAAGCGAGATGGGCGTCGTCGACGAGAACGCGGCGGCGCTGGGGGTGCCCCGCAGGCAGTTGATGGAGTCGAGCGGCAACGCTGTCGCGCGGGCCGTCCGCGAGGTGGCGACGCCGGGGGATACGGTTCGCATCGTCGCCGGTCGGGGGAACAACGGCGGCGACGCGCTGGTCACCGCACGGTTCCTCGACGGGTTCGCGGTCGAGGTGACACTACTGGGTCGCCCCGAGAACATCACGACCGACATCGCCCGGGCCAACTGGGACGCACTCGTCGCCGGCGAGTTCGACGTCGAGACCGTGGGGGACTCGACGAACGTCAACCTGGGTGACCCGGACGTCGTCGTCGACGCGATGCTCGGGACGGGGATCAGCGGCGAGTTGCGCGAACCCGAACGGACCGCCGCCGCCGCGACGAACGACGCCGACGCGACGGTCCTCTCGGTGGACGTCCCCTCCGGGCTGGACGCAGAGACGGGCGAACTCGCCGAGACGGCCGTCGAGGCCGACCGGGTCGTCACGTTCCACGACGTCAAACCGGGGCTCGACGACCTCGACGCCGACGTGACCGTCGCGGACATCGGCATCCCCGAGGCGGCCGAACTGTTCGTCGAGCGGGGCGACCTCTCGCGACTCGACAGGCGGCGACCGGACAGCCACAAGGGGGAGAACGGCGAGGTGCTCGTCATCGGCGGCGGGCCCTACGCCGGGGCGCCCGCCCTCTCGGCGAAAGCGGCGTTGCGGGCCGGGGCCGACCTCGTGCGCGTCGCCTGCCCGATGGTCGTCGGGCGCGAACTCCAGGGGTTCGGCGAGGACCTAATCGTGCGGCCCTACCACGGCAAGCAACTCGAACCCAAGCAGGTGGGGTTCCTGCTGGAGATGGCCCGCCGCCACGACACCGTCGTCCTCGGACCGGGGCTGGGCGACGCCGAACCCACGCTGGAGGCGGTCGAGGGCATCCTCTCGGGCTACGCGGGCACGGCCGTCGTCGACGCCGACGCGCTCGTCCGCGTCCCGGACGTGGACACGCAGGCGACGCTCATCTGTACCCCACACCAGGGCGAACTCGTCGACATGGGCGGCGAGACGAGCGACGACTGGCGCGAACGGATGGGTCTCGTCGAATCGTTCGCGGACGAACTCGGGCACGTCGTCCTCGCGAAGGCACCCTACGACGTGGTCAGCGACGGCGAGCGCACGCGCGTCAACCGGACGGGCAACGCCGGCATGACCGTCGGTGGCACCGGGGACGTCCTCGCCGGGATCACGGGCGCGTTCGCGGCGACACAGGACCCGCTGGACGCCGCTGCGATGGCCGCCTACGTCAACGGCCGCGCCGGCGACAACGTCGTCGAGGAGCGCGGCGTGGGGCTCGTCGCGACCGACCTCCACGACGAGATCCCGCGCGTCTGCTGGACCGAGCGGGGGTCCGACGCGTGAGCGACGGCGACCCGTCCGCCCCCGAAACGACTGCCGAGGAGTTGACCCACACCGACGACGACGGCGACGTCCAGATGGTCGACGTCGGCGACAAGCCCGACACCGCCCGGCGGGCGGTCGCCCGCGGCGAGATCCGCCTGCAGGACTCGACCGTCGCGGCCGTTCGAGCCGACGAGATCGGCAAAGGGGACGTCCTCGCCACCGCGCGCGTCGGCGCCGTCCAGGCGGTCAAACACACCTGGGAGACGATCCCGATGTGCCACCAGATCCCCATCACGAACGTCGAGACCGACTTCGCGGTCGGCGATGGGTCCATCTCGCTGTCGGTCGCCGTCGAGACGACCGGGAAGACGGGCTGTGAGATGGAAGCGCTGGAGGGCGTGACGACCGGTCTGAACGTCGTCTGGGACATGGTGAAATCGGCCGAGAAAGACGCCGACGGGGGCTATCCCGAGACGCGAATTTCGGACGTCGAGGTCGTCGAGAAGACGAAACGCGGTCTGTAGCGGTGTCGCGGTGTCACGGCGTCGCGGCAGTCGTCGGAACGGACGGTGGCTTTTAAACAGCGCTGGATGCTCGGGGGCAGTCGTTTGGTCGTGGAAGCGGTACGTTCAGCCATGAGCGGGACCGAACAGCCGCCGACGCCGGACGGCGTACCGCTGCTGGGTCACGGGATGGCGTTCGCCCGCGACCCGTGGGAAGCGATGCGCGAGTGGGGACGGGAGGGAGACGTCGTAGCGTTGCGGTTCCCGGGGCGGTCGATACACATGGTGACCGACCCCGCCCTGATAGAGCGAGTGCTCGTCTCGGAGGCGTCGAAGTTCACGATCAGCACCGCCCAGCGACAGACGTTCGAGGGGATCGAGGACGACGCCGTGACAGCGACGGAGGGCGAGCGCTGGAGACGGCTCCGGCGGGCGCTCCAGCCCGCGTTCACCTGGGACGGGATTCGAGCCTACGGCGACCGAATGGCCGAGCAGACGGCCGACCACGTCGCGGCGTGGGACGACGGCGAGCGGGTCGACCTCCTCGCCGAGATGCGCCTGCTGGCGCTACACATCCTCGCTGACACGCTGCTTGGCGTCGACGTGAGCGGCGACGAGGCGATGGTCCACGAGGCCGCGGACGCGCTCGTCGCGAAGACCGACTTCCGGCGGCCCGGTCAACTGTTGCCCGACTGGGTGCCGACGCCGACCAACCGGCGTTTCGACCGGGCGGTCGGTGCCCTCGACGAGTACGTCGCCGACGCGCTCGACGATGCTGACCCGGGCGAGGGCACCGTCGCTGGCGTCCTGCTCGCGGCCCACGAACGGGACGACGTCTCGATGGCAGAAGTCGAGGACAACCTTACCGGGCTCCTGCTCGCCGGTCACGACTCCTCGGCGGTGACGCTCACCTACGCCTGGTACGAACTGGGTCGCCACCCCGACGTCCGAGAAGCGCTCGTGGCCGAAACGCGCGAGGTGCTCGACGGGGACCTGCCCACCGCCGACGACTTCGAGGAGTTGACTCGCACGCGAAACGTCGTCAGAGAGACGCTCCGGCTCTACCCACCCGCCTTCGCGTCCACCCGTGAGACGGCCGAAGCCGTGACGCTCGGCGGCTACGAGTTGCCCGCCGGGACGCAGTTGATGCTCCCCCAGTGGGTGGTCCAGCGCGACGAGCGCTTCTGGGACGACCCCGACGCGTTCGACCCCGGGCGGTGGGAGCGCGACGTCGAGCGGCCGGAGTACGCCTACTTCCCGTTCAGCGGCGGTCCGCGCCACTGCATCGGGATGCGCTTCGCCCGCCTGGAACTCGCGCTGGCACTCGCGACGATGGTCGACCGCGTGGACCTGGACGTCTCGGTGGACGGCCCGCTGACGTTCACGCCCTCGCTGTCGCTCCGACCCGAGAACGACGTCGAGGCGACTGTCCGTCGGCGGTGACCGGTCGAAAGGTGGAGGCCACTCCAGCACTGACCCCCGGTATGGACCCACAGGAAGTCCGGGCGTCCTGGGAGTCGGTGGCCGACGCCTACGCCGAGATGCGCGACCCCGGCGGTCCGGACGCCGCCCTGCTCGACGAACTGCTGGCATTGCTCCCGGGCGACGCGACAGTGGTCGACGTCGGCTGTGGCGACGGCGCGCGTACGCTCGCCAATCTCTCTTCGGTCGCGGCCGTCGGCGTCGACGTCGCCCGTCGCCCGCTGGAACTCGCCCGGGAGACCGTGCCCGGCGCCCACCTCCTCCAGGGGGAGATGACCACCCTCCCGGTCACTGATGGCGTCGCCGACGCAGTGACGGCTTATCACGCGGTTTTCCACGTCAACAGTGCCGACCACCCCGCCGTCTACCGGGAGTTCGCCCGCGTCCTCCGTCCCGGCGGCTACGCGTTGCTGACGGTCGGGAGCGGTCGCACCGAGTCGGTCAGAAACGACTGGCTCGGCACCGGCGAACGGATGTACTGGAGCACGCCCGGCCCGAAGCAAACGCGCGGCCAACTCCGCGAGGCCGGCTTCGAGATCGAGTGGACGCGAACGGTCGACGACCCGCTCGGCTCCTCGACGCGGTTCGTCCTCGCGCGACTGGCGTGAGAAGACGAGCAGGTGTGATAGTTATACCGGACAGACCGTCGATTCAGGCGTCGAGCGTCTCGGCGAGGTCGCCCTGTTCGTGGAGCTGTTCGAGGATGTCGCTCCCGCCGACGAACTCCCCGTCGACGAACGTCTGTGGGATGGTCTCGCGGCCACTGTGTTCCGACAGTGCGTCGCGGTAGGCGTCAAGCGCGTCGAGGACGTTCACGGTCACGACGTCGTCGCGGTGGTGGTCGATGAGTCCCAGCGCCTTCCGCGAGTAGCCACACTGGGGCATCAGTTCGGTCCCTTTCATGAACAGGACGACGTCGTTGTCCGCGATCGTCTCGTCGACGCGTTCCTGTACCTCCTCGGGCGTGAGTTCGGGTTCGGATTCGAAGGCCATCGCTGGCTGGTCGTTTCGTCGGCACGCCCAAATGGCTGTCGGCGATCTCGGCGTCGTTCGATGTGCGCCGACTGTGTGTGCTGGATATCTTCGACCTGTTCGAGACGAGACGACAGCACCGCTATTCACAGTGACAGGTGAAAGCTCTCGGCACGTTCGCGGTCGCTCCAGCCAGTCGCGGAGCGGGAAGAGGCCAGATCGCAACAGGCCACACTCGGAGGAACCTCGGTACTCATTTGGCGTGCGAGCGAGAAGCCGGGGGTATGAACCACGACCGGTCTCGCGACCTGTACGACCGCGCGCTCTCGGTCATGCCCGGGGGCGTCAACTCGGCGGTGCGGGCCGCTATCGAACCCTACCCCTTCTTCGTCGAACGCGGCGACGCCGGCCACGTCATCGACGCCGACGGCAACCGCTACGTCGACTGGGTCATGGGCCTGGGCCCTCTCCTCTACGGCCACGACCTCCCCCAGCCCGTGGAATCGGCCGTCCAGTCCCGCGTCAGCGAGGGTCCGATGTTCGGCGCGCCCACCGAAGTCGAGGTCGAACACGCCGAGTTCGTCGCCCGCCACGTCCCGAGCGTCGAGATGATCCGCTTCGTCAACTCGGGCACCGAAGCGACGGTCTCGGCCTGCCGACTCGCCCGCGCCGCGACCGGCCGCGACAAGATCGTCGTCATGCAGGGCGGCTACCACGGCGCCCAGGAGACCACCCTCGTCGAGGGGGAGTACGACCACGTCGAACCCTCCAGCCCGGGCATCCCGGACTCGTTCGTCGAACACACTATCGCCGTCCCGTTCAACGACGAGGCAGCCGCAAAACGGGCTTTCGAGGACCACGGCGACGACATCGCGGGCGTCCTCGTCGAACCGATCCTGGCGAACATGGGCATCGTCGCGCCCGTCGACGGCTACCACGAGACCCTCGAATCGCTCTGTGACGAGCACGGCTCCTTGCTGATCTTCGACGAGGTCATCACCGGCTTCCGCGTGGGGGGGCTCCAGTGTGCCCAGGGCAAGTTTGGCATCGACCCGGACATCACGACCTTCGGCAAACTCATCGGCGGCGGCTTCCCGGTTGGCGCTATCGGTGGCTCCTCGGAACTCATCGAGCAGTTCACCCCATCGGGCGACGTCTTCCAGGCGGGCACGTTCTCGGGTCATCCCGTCACGATGGCGGCGGGGCTCGAATCGCTCAAATACGCGGCCGAGAACGCCGTCCACGAGCACGTCCACGACCTGGGCGAGCAACTGCGCAGCGGGCTCACGGAGATCGTCGAGGACCAGGCGCCCGAGTACACCGTCGCGGGTACCGACGGGATGTTCAAGGTGCTGTTCTCGCGGGAGGCGCCGGACACCTTCGAGGACCACTGCGAGAGCGGGTGCAAACAGCGCGAATCCTGCCCGCGGTTCGAGCACTGTCCGAAGACGGGTGCGGACGTCGCGGCCGGCCAGACCGACCGCTGGCGGCGTGTCTTCTGGGAGGAGATGAAAGAGCAGGGCGTCTTCCTCTCGCAAAACCAGTTCGAGGCACAGTTCGTCACGTACGCCCACACCGAAGACGACGTCGCGGAGACGCTCGAATCGTACAAAGAGGCGCTCTAGGCGGCCAGAGAGGCAATCACTGGGTACCAGGTCAGCCGTCGGTCACTGGACCGCGTCCCGCACACGCCGGTAGTGGACGTAGCCGACGTAGACGACGACGGCGAACAGCACGCTGAACAGCGTGTAGCTCACGACCAGGTGGCCCCGTCCCACGAGGAACGAACTGGCGGGCCCGGTGGGGTCGTCCAGGGGCGTCCAGACGACCAGTGACACGGCGACCAGCGCGAGGTAGATCGACCCGATCAGTGCGAACTGTGCGACCTCGGGGATCTTGTTCAGGTCGACGCCCTCGACGGAGACGCGCCGGCCGGCGCCGAAGAAGCCGTACTCGTCGACCCAGCCGAAGAGCGGGTCGCGCTCGCCGAGTGCCCGCTCGACCGCGACGAGGTGGCGCTGGACGTGGAGCAGACGGACGCTGTACTTGAGCGCGTCCATCACCACGATCCCGTAGAGGATGGGCGTCAGCGCGACGAAGCGCCACCGACCGAACACGAAGGCGTACGCCACGATGACGCCGATGACGAGGTGGCCGGCGGCCAGGCGCCAGAACTGCCACTTGCGCTCGGTGCGCGCCCGCTCGTGTAACACCTCGTAGAGGCGCATCCGGAGGTCGTCGTCGCCCAGTGCCGTCGGATCCGGGTGCTCGTCGCCCAGTGCGGCCGGATCCGGGTGCTCGTCACCCAGTGCGTTCGTGTCCGGGTCGTCGCTGGCTGCCGTCGAGTCCGGGTCGTCGTCCGCCATTCTCACCCGTATCGACGGGTCGCGACGGAAAGTTGTTTTGGACGCTCCCGTCGACCCGAACGCGTGAGACGGCAGGTTTTCGGCGCCCGCCCACGCACGTCGAGAATATGGGCGAGATGGACGAGAAACGGGTCTACGACGACCGCCGCCGGGTGACAGTCGCCTACCTCGCGACCGGACAGGGCGTCGCGACGGTGCGGGTCGCCAGCGACCGCGTGGGACAGTTCGGCCTCGAACGCCGGTGTGACGCCCGCGACGTCGCGACTTGTGGGGGTCGCATCTACGTCGCGACGCCGGAGGGCGTCCTCGTCGGGGACGGAGAGAGCGACGGTTCCGCTTCCGGAGGGTTCGACTCGCTGGGGTTCGACGACGCGGTGGCGGTCACCGCGGACGGCGACCACGTACTCGCCGCGGACGCCGACGGGACGGTCGCTCGACATCGCGACGGCGAGTGGCACTCCGTGAGCACTGTCGGGGACGTCCGGGCGCTTTCGGGCGAGTTCGTGGCCGCGAGCGACGGCGTCTACCAGGTCGCAGGCGACGGCGACGACGATGGCGCTGGTGGCGACACACTCCGGAACGTCGGCCTCGACGACGTCCGCGACGTGGCCGGCGAGGCTACTCCGCTGGCGGCGACCGCCGACGGCCTCTACCGACTGGGCAACGGGTGGCTGTGCGAGCGCGAGGGTGCCTTCGAGACGGTCGCGTCCGGCCGGACCGACGGTGCCGAGCGTGCTCACGCAGCCACCGCCGAAACGCTGTACACTCACGAGGACGGCGAGTGGACGCCCGTCGAACTACCCGTCGCCGGAGCAGTCGCTGGCGTTGCCTACGGCGAGGGCGTCTACGCGGTGACCCGGGACGGTACGTTCCTCGTGGACGCGAGTCCCGAGCGGACTGCCGACGGGACCGGCGGCTGGCGTCACCGCTCGCTGGGACTACCCGACGTCGCCGGTCTCGCCGTCGTGTAACCACCCACTTTGGATCCGAAAGTTCGGCCGGCCACTGATCCACTGTATCGATGTGAAAACCAGCATAAATCGTGCGGTCCTATTCTCCCCTATGTCGACGACGATCACCGTCGAAGGGATGAGCTGCGAGCACTGTGAAGGGACAGTCGAAGAGGCACTGCGGGACGTGAGCGGCGTGACTGACGCGACTGCCGACCGCGAGGCCGAACAGGCAGTCGTCGAGGGCGAGGCCGACGCCGCGGCGCTCGTCGGCGCCGTCGAGGACGCGGGCTACACGGCCAGCGCCTGAGCGCGAGGTTCCGGACTGCAACCCGGTTGGAACCGGCGATCACGGCCGAACCGGCGATCCCGATTTTTCGGGTGGCGTGCCCGCCAGGCCAGGGTCCGAATCCGCACGACTGCATGCGAAACGAGACCGATACACATGGACGACACCGATCACGACCACGACGGCGGGGGACACGAAGAACACGACCACGACGGCGGGGGGCACGGAGCACACGCGGACCACGGGGTACACGAAGGGGACGAGGGCCACAGCGGAGACGACGCACACGACAGCGACCACGGGGCACACACCGACCACAGCGGTCACGAGGCGATGTTCCGCCGGCGCTTCTGGGTGTCGCTGATCCTCTCGGTACCGGTCATCGTCTTCAGCGAGTTCGTCCAGGACGTCCTCGGCTACACCGCGCCGGCGGTCCCGGCGAGCAACCTGATCGTGCCCGTCCTCTCGGTGGTGATCTTCGCCTACGGCGGGGTGCCGTTCCTCTCGATGGCGCGGACGGAGGTGGACAATCGCGAACCCGGGATGATGCTGCTCATCTCGCTGGCGATCACCGTCGCGTTCGTCTACTCGATGGCGAGTCTCTTCCTCCCGGGGACGACGCCGTTCTTCTGGGAACTCGTCACGCTGATCGACGTCATGCTGCTGGGCCACTGGATGGAGATGCGCTCGGTCCGGCAGGCCTCCGGCGCGCTCGACGAACTCGCGAAGCTCATGCCCGACACCGCCGAGCGCGTCACCGAGGACGGGGGGACCGAGGAAGTCGCCGTCTCGGACCTGTCGGAAGGCGACGTCGTCCTCGTCCGACCCGGCGCGAGCGTGCCCGCCGACGGCGAGGTCGTCTCGGGCGAGTCCTCGGTCGACGAGTCGATGATCACCGGCGAGTCACGGCCCGTCGGCAAGGAACCGGGGTCGGAGGTCGTCGCCGGCACCGTCAACCAGGACGGCAGTCTCCGCGTCGAAGTGACGAAGACGGGCGAGGAGACCGCCCTCGCGGGGATCGTCCGCCTCGTCGAGGAGGCCCAGTCCTCGAAGTCGCGGACGCAGGTGCTGGCCGACCGCGCGGCGGGGTGGCTGTTCTACGTCGCCATCGCGGTCGCGATCGTCACGGCCGTCGCGTGGGTCCTCGTCGAGGGCTTCCAGGTCAGCGTACTCGAACGCGTCGTGACGGTCCTCGTCATCGCCTGCCCGCACGCGCTGGGACTCGCCGTCCCGCTCGTGGTCGCGATCAACACGTCGACCGCGGCACGAAACGGCATGCTCGTCCGCGACCGCATCGCCATGGAGGAAGCCCGGAACCTCGATACGGTGGTCTTCGACAAGACGGGAACGCTCACGAAGGGCGAACAGGGCGTCGTCGGGGTCAGCGTCGCGTCGGACGCGGAGCGAGCGGACGGCGGCGATGTCGACACGGCCGCGTGGGACGAACAGCACGCGTTCGCGGTGGCGGCCGGCGTCGAGGGCGACTCCGAGCACATGATCGCCCGCGCTATCCGGACGGCCGCCCAGCAGCGCGGCGTCGAACCGGCGGCCGTCTCGGACTTCGAGAACCTCCGCGGTCTCGGTGTCCGCGCGACGGTCGACGGCGAGACGGTCCATCTCGGCGGCCCGAACCTGCTAGAGAAATTCGGGGTCGAGCGGCCCGACGGGGTCGCCTCCTTCGCGGACGAGGCGGGCGCGAACGCTCAGACTGTCGTCTACCTCGTTCGCGAC